>Ga0181346_1000645_pt1 | contig 15333 bp, 25 predicted proteins | sample Su13VDMM15DN_FD_130100 | JGI IMG/M metagenome (GOLD analysis project Ga0181346, IMG submission 130100) | Freshwater viral communities from Lake Michigan, USA - Su13.VD.MM15.D.N | ecosystem: Environmental > Aquatic > Freshwater > Lake | place: USA: Michigan | collected 2013-07-15 | reverse complement strand
TCATACCATCTATCAGAGTAACCTCTGTTGCGAAATCCTACTGCCCACCAAGCCATTTAAACGCTTGGATGATCCAAATGGTCGCATAGCTCTATGTACGTTAGGTAGTATCAATTGGGGAGCATTCCGCAATCCAGAAGATATGAAACGTGCTTGTAGAATTCTACAACGTAGTCTATGTAATATTTTAGATTACCAAGACTTCTTAAGCATACAAAGTAAATTAAGCAATGATGAAATACAACCATTGGGCATTGGTGTTACTAACTTAGCCTATTGGCACGCTAAACGTGGATACGAATATGGCACTACTGAAGCACTACAAGATGTTAAGACATGGATAGAACATCAGGCATTCTTTCTAACAGAAGCTACTGTAGAGCTTGCTCGTGAACGTGGAGCATGTAAACATAGCCAACATACACGTTACGGCAAAGGAAAGTTTCCTTGGGAAAATCGTGCTCGAGGAGTAAACAAACTGGCTGACTTTACTCCAACACGTGAATTAGATTGGGAACAACTACGTAGCGACATGAGAGCATATGGTGTGCGTAATGCTACACTGATGGCTATCGCTCCTGTAGAAAGTTCAAGTGTGGTAATCAATTCAACCAATGGTATTGAAATGCCAATGAGTTTAATTTCAGTTAAAGAATCAAAAGCAGGTAGCTTTATACAAGTGGTACCGGAGTATAATAAATTAAAAAATAAATATCAATTGATGTGGGAACAAAAAGACTGTGACGCATATTTAAAAACTGCGGCGGTGTTAGCGGCTTATATAGATCAAAGTATTAGCACAAACACTTTTTATAATCCAGCACATTGGGCCGATCGTAAAGTTCCAAGCACATTGATTGCTAAAAACTTAATGCAGGCACATGCTTGGGGAATTAAAACTTTTTACTACAGCTTGATCAATAAACGAGGCGCAAAAGCAGATGCGGAAATTGCACCAACATTAGCTGTACAACCAGATGAAAATGACGAAGATTGCGAGGCATGTAAACTATGAGTAAAGAACAATACAATTTAAGTACTAAAACAAATTATCTACAACGTAAGATGTTCCTGGATCCAGCAGGTCCTGTGACTATCCAACGTTTTGAAGAAATAAAATATAATAAGATTGCTAACTTTGAAAATACTGCTAGGGGCTTTTTTTGGCAACCAGAAGAAGTTAGTTTAACTAAAGACTCGCAAGATTTTAAAGATGCCAGCGATGCTGTTAAACATATCTTTACCAGTAATTTACTGCGCCAGACAGCCTTAGATAGCTTGCAAGGTCGTGCGCCTAATCAAGTATTTGGACCAGTGGTGAGTCTGCCAGAACTAGAAGCACTTATCAGTAATTGGAGTTTCTTTGAAACTAATATCCATAGCAAGAGTTATAGTCATATCATACGTAACATCTACAACGTGCCCAAGGATGTATTCAACACAATCCATGACACTGAAGAAATCGTAGGCATGGCTAGCACCATTGGCAACTATTATGATAAGTTACATGTAATCAACTGTCGTAAAGAACTTGGACATAAGATTGACGAAAAAGATCATATTAAAGCTATATGGTTAGCACTTCACGCAAGTTATGGGTTAGAAGCATTCCGCTTTATGGTGTCATTTGCTACTAGTCTAGCCATGGTCGAAAATAAGATCTTTATCGGCAATGGTAATATTATTAGTCTAATCTTACAAGACGAATTGCTACACAAAGAGTGGACTGCTTTCTTGATCAATCAGGTAGTTAAAGAAGATCCACGTTTTGTAGACGTCAAAGCAGAATGTGAAGCTGAAGTTTATCAAATGTATATTGACGTTATCAATGAAGAAAAAGCCTGGGCAGACTATTTGTTTAAAATGGGTCCAGTGATTGGACTTAACGCTGCTATCTTAAAAGAATTTGTAGACTATACAGCCGTAGGCGCACTTAAAGAGATAGGTATCAAGTATCAAGAACCGGCACCTAAGACCACACCTATACCTTGGTTTAACAAACACAGTGATACCAGCAAGAAACAAACTGCATTACAAGAAAATGAAAGTACCAATTATGTCATTGGTGTTATGGGTGACAGCGTCGAGTATGATGACTTACCAGAGCTTTAAGATGTTAACAGTATACAGTAAAAATTATTGTCCTTTTTGCGACAAGGCCAAGCATTTATTAAAAACAAAAAATATCGCATACACGGAAATTAACATTGATGAAGATCAAGAAGCACGTGAGTGGTTGATCGCCCAAGGGCATCGTACAGCACCACAGATCTATTTAGATGATGCGTTATTCGTAGAAGGTGGTTATCAAGGATTAGTAAAATTAAGTGATGAAGAATTATTCAACAAACTAGGGGATTCAAATGTTAGTAACAAATAAGTATGCAGAAGATGATATAGTGACTTTTAAGATAGTCAACGGTGATGAAATCGTTGCTAAAATCGTAGAAGAGTCAGATGACGCATTTACAGTGATTAAACCATGCACTGTTATGCCTAGCCAACAGGGTCTCGGCCTGTTACAAAGTCTCTTTACTAGCGACTTAAATAAGAGTATACGGTTAGAAAAACGACATGTGATGATGCACGCACCTACTGTTAAAGATGTGCAGAATCATTATATTAAAACCACCACTGGCATTGAACCGGTATCAAAAGGTGGCATTATAACATAGGGTATAAAAGATGGCAGAAGACATTATAGCTAGTGCAAGATCGATGACCACAGTTGCCGATGGGCAATATGTGGCTATTGGTGTACCTAAAGCGGCCATAACTCCTGCCACACTAACAGCCATGGTTGGTATGGCACAAGGTAATGGAGCTGCCTTAGATATCGCACCTAAAGTCACCGAAGCCATGACTAAACTACAGACTGTGGCTAGCAGTGGAACATATCCGGCTAATGTTAATGCACAAGCTGCTCTTAATACATTAACTACTATACAAAGTAAATTATTCAACAAAGATGATGTTGGTGGCTTTGGTGCCATAGTCGGAAAAGTACAATCACATATCTCTAACAGCAACGATGTATTAAATACCACAACATTCCTCAAAGATAGTTCATACAGTGATTTTGGCAGTGGTATCACTGACATGTCTAGTATGGGCGATCGCGGAATGACTAATGTTTTTGGTAGTTTGCCTGGCGCTGGTAAGGCAATGTCATCATTTGGTACCATGTTCAATGGTATTGATGTTAAACGATTTGGTACACCGAGTGGTCTAGTAGAAAGTCTGCAGAATAACAAACTAGCCAATGCTACTGGCGTAAATCAAAAACTAGCAGATGCAGGTGTAGATCTCAATGATATACATAATCCTGCGTATGCTGATAAAATTTCCAGCGTGTTAACTAACCTAAAAGATCCGGCAGCGATTAACACTACAGCTGATCAATTTGGAATTAATAATCCATTCGCAGGATTGCCTAGTTATACCGGATCAGATAGTAGTTTATACAAAACTCCGGATTTCTTAACTGGTGGGTCAGCAACCCCACCCACAGCTACTACTATTCCTGCAGGCAGTTCTAGTACATTTGGTGCACCAACTACTACAGGATTTCCCACAGCATCGGGATATTCTAAACAAGGCGGCTCATTTGGATCTGAGCAAATACAAGGGCAGACTGGTACTGGTATACAGGGATTAAAAGATTTAAGTGATTATACCAAAACTGCTAATCCCGCAGACACGGCAGGGTTTGCTGGTATGGATAGTCTTACTAGTAAATTTAAAGACATGGGCGCAGGTAGAGTAGTTGATGCTAGTAAAGCATCAAGTTTCTTTGGTAGCATACAGAAAGTAGATACCCCATTAACTAATGCTGCAAATCCTACATTAAACAGTTTAATAACAGAACATACTCCATTCATACAAAATTTAATAGGATCAAGCACAGTTCCATCTGCGCAAGATTTTTTAGGACCTGTAGCTGGATGCAGCGAACTAGACGATTTAGCCGACGGAGTGACTGATGCTAAAGTCACTGCCCTTAATACAAAATTATCCACCACCAGTACATTCTTAAGCGCGGCCGGTATCACTGATGTCACATCATCTGCTACACAAACCTTAAGTGGTACTATGGGATTCGCTACTAAATTACACACCTACGGTAAAGATGCCAGCACAGGTGGGGTTGGAACTATGCTTAGAAATATGGCCAACTCAAGTACCAAATATGGTGAAGCGGTTAAAGCCAGCCTGGCTGAAGGCAAAAACAATAATCTATTATCAGCAAATGGTATTGGCCCTCTTAAAACAAATCCTTTTGAAGGGTTACCTGCCTATGCTGGCACCGATAGTAGTCTAGCGACCAATGCTGGTGCTAAAATGATGGGAGGTGGCGACGGACCTCCACCTACACCAAGTCGAGGATCTGCTGTTGGATACTCTACAGACTCTGGTGCATTTGGTTCAGAATCAACTAAAGGGCAAGTAGGAACAGGTACGGCGGGACTTAAAGGTACTCCTTTTGATATAACAGGTGGAAGGTAGCCATGTATCTCAACCCAACACTAGAATATCAACACATCAGTGAATGGGCAGATCACCTTGTTGGCCGTAGGATAACTCCTCGCAATCTAGTCAAGACCCTAGGCAAACATCTCAATCAACATCATCCGGTACGTGTTAAATTATATAGTGGTGCCAAAGGTGCTCTTGATCCAGGTGAGTTTAGTATTGGTGCTGAGTACGATCCTGGCCTAGATGAAATAAAGAAAAAACAATTCATCATTGATTTCATATTAAACTATCCTAAAACTACTCCTATGTTGTTTACTGAAGAAATAGCAGAAAAGATCACCATTGATCTAGTAGAAACATTAATACATGAATATGAACATCAACGCCAATATAGATCACGTAGATATCGCATGCATAGAAACACCTATAGAAGCCATCATAAAGATCCCAAGATCAAGGCCGATCAGGAATATCTAGGTGATCCAGATGAGATAGATGCGTATGCACAGAATATAGCAGCTAGACACTATCTTTTAAAATATAAGTTAAATATTACTAGTACCAGCAAGATCAACAGTCCAGATTTAAAACAGTATTATAAGGCATTTGGTAAAGACCACGAAATAACAAAATTACTACTTAAAAAAGTAAAAGAAAATATAAAATATTTCAAGGAAAACGATAATGGCAAAAATCACAGAAGAGTCCACAAACGACCTCAGCTTAAACGAAAACGATGATGTGTTGGGAGATATACAGCCAGAGGATTATGTTTTTGTTGTTAGTTCAGAAGGTATATTGCGTGGAGTGAGCCTACCCGAAGCAGAGGTTGTAACCAGTGACAAAGTAGAAGAAATATTCAACTTCTTTGTTAATAGGGAAGGTGGATATCTAGCTAGTAGAACTCTTCACTAGACTACGCAAGTCAAACATTGTAGCAACCACATCACCCTCATGCAAGATCGCCCTGCCACCCGCAGCTCGCCACTCTTCTATGTTACTAGGACGATCATCTATCAGGATATCACCTGGACGATAATGCTGACATTTCTCATTGCTGTGTGGGCCAAACCATACAGGTATCTTAGGCCAACGTGCTTCGATCCATTTGATCTTATCCCAGAACGCCCAAGGCACATCATTCTGTCTGGGGACAGCTGATAAAAATTTAACATCCATGCTGTTATCTTTTGCCAAGATTTGCACTTCTTTTACCAGTCTATGAGCATCAGGCATTTCACCTAGTACTGAATATAATCTAGGATTGGCTGAAATCTTCGCCCAATCTTCTTGATCATATCTGACCCCACCCGGAGTACAGTAACCCACAATAGGTTCAGCGTAGCCATCAAAGTCTGCTACCACGCCATCCATGTCTAAAAATATTGTTGCCATTAAAACCACCTTAATTTGAAATACAGAGCATCCAGTGGATCCTCAAAACGAAATGCGAATCCTTCTTTGGCCTTCCACCCGTGCAAATGATATCTACCACCCGGTGCTTTTTCTAGCCAGTCGATGATCACAGGTGGCCTATGTCGATTGTTTTCTAACATGATCTCCCAGGTAATTACAACTTCTTCCCATTCTGCCGGCGGTGGCCAATCATCCAAGCGTTCCATCAATCTAACTCGTGCTTGATACGCCATACGGCCATGCGTGTCTGAGGACCTACGATTCCTATAGGTTCTATACCTTTTGACTTTTGAAACGCTTTAATTTTCTCAGGCGTACTTAGATCTGGTATCTTTTCTCTGCATACCTTGCGATACTTACTAAATGTATTGATTAAATTACAATCACGACCCGTGACAGCATCTAGGGCATGATCAGTCAAGGTCTTACTTGTGGTACCATAGCTGACTACATCTGCGGCTGTCTTTACTTGATCAACTGTTTCCGCGGTAGCGACCACAGCGGCACTTGCGCCTATTTTGGTGGCTACCATAGCCACACACCCCTGTAATAACAAACACATGCATAATATTAATCTCATAGGTCAATATACTGTAGTTTAAAATTATCAGCACCAGATTCACGCCCACTATAGCCGCGTGGATTACATACCACACGGGTAGCACCAATTGTATAATCAAAAGGCTCATGCGTGTGGCCGTGTGTCCATAACTTGATTTGCGGACGATAAGCGATGAAGTCATCTAGGTCGCTGGCAAATGCCGCATTCATGATCTTATCATGGGCATACTTAGGATGTACACTCTTGAAGCTAGGACAATGATGCCCAACAACCACAAACTTATCGTCAGCACGTTCGCTGACCACGTGATTGATATAGTCCATGCTTTTCTTATGTAATACAACAGTATCTTCTGGAGTAAGACGTGCTGGCTTACCCCACTCATTTAATGCTCTGGCACTATTTTTAATGCTTTGGTAGTCCGTCATCATAGTAGGCATATGATATAACGTTAGGCTATCTTCCGCATTCATATCGGTCCATACAGTGGCACCAATGAACGTATAACCAAGAAAGTCCACAGTTTCGTCATCTAAGATATGTAGATTATCATAGACTAATTCTTGTTTTAAGTGTGTGGTGGTTTCTTGAATGTCAGAGGCATAGTGTTCATGATTACCTAACACATAAATGACCTTGGGGAAACGTTCGCAACATTCTTTAATAAACTTCCTATAACGATCATTATGATGATGTGTAGGAGTCAAATGTCGAGCCACGAGGATATCACCAGACAGTATCAATACATCAGCTGCCTCTGTGTTATGCAATTCTATCGCGCCAAACTCTAAGTGTAGGTCACTACCCAATGCTATTTTCATTTTTCTATATACCAATCTAATATCTCTAATACTTCATTACGATCTTTAGTATTCCACAAGCGATTGGCCTGTGCATATCCTAGATCACCATCTTCTTCCATGCTGACTGCTATTTCTGGAAACGTATTGTAAAATGCCTGTCCAAGACGATAGTCAGGATTGCCTAATACGTCAAATACAAACTGCTTTTCAAAAGCCTCAAACTCCTGCATGGTTATCTTCATGTCCACGCCAATAAGAACTTACTACACTCTGCTTCTTGTTCAAAGTCTAAGTAAAATAATTCATCATCAGTTAGCATACGAATATTGTATCCATGAGCACGCAACCAACCAGGAACTTCATCCCAGACAAAATACCCATTCTCAAGACCAAATCGTGTGACGATCTTATCTATCAAGTGATCACTGAGTTGTAGTCTCATGCGTATTTCAACTTAAATAAAAAATATTTCTTTTCATCAACTACGTCATGATTAGGTAATATACCATCGTAGTCATAATAGATCCTAAGACCATAATGCTCGGTAATCCAAAATTGGAAGGCAGCTTTCTCACCGCCTGTAGCACGATATTCTAATTCAGCCTTGCGTAACATATCCCACCAATTTCCGTCGTCACCTAATACGGTATTCACACGAGCCTGCTGTGAACTGTATAGATGATTATTATTTTGTGAAGACATATACGCCTTCAAACTTTTCACGTCCTTCTACTTTGTTATTACCTACTCCTGGACGAGTATTTAACATCATCTTGATGGTCTGCTTATGCTTGAATCCCAGGCTCTCGGCAGTGCTAATCCAACGATCAACTACTTTGAATTCTTTGTTACCATAGCTCTTATAGTCGGCGATGTTGGTAGCGAATACTCCATCTGTGTTTAATCCTTTATGGATATTCCGCATAGTTGGTACTACATATCCTTCGAACCATTCGTCCATAGTAGTGTAACGGTTCATACACTGTGTGGGTTCATCACAATACTTTTCTAAGTTAAAGTATGGTGGACTTGAAAACGCTAGATCAATATCCTCAGGCTCATATTCTTCACTGACCGATTGTATGATCTGTCCACTGTTACCAACAGCTTCATGTATTAGCTTATTTAAGTATTTCAAATGTCCAACAGTTTCTGTATTAGGATCAATACCGGTATAATTAAACACCATCTTGCTGGTAGTGATGCCTAATAGTCTTCCACCGTAACCAGCTGAATAATCATATACCTGCCCCCATATGGTAGGACATAGATATTCTACTAGAGTGCGAGCGTGCATGGGCTTGAAGTTCTGCACATTCTCACCTGTAACCAATTCTAATGCCCTACGCAATGCCGTTGGACTGACTAGATTCTGTCCTTCACGGAATTCAAAGCAGAGTTTGATAGCACGATGCAGTTTACGATCATCTAAGAAACGATCACGTAGACTATTACTGCCTCGACCTTTAGGCTCAGCTGTCATCATGTTGGGGAATAAAAATCGATTGATAGTCTGCCCTTGATTATTGCCTAGACCAATCCTGTAATCTTTAACTTCGTTACTGATGCTGTCGTACAAGACTTTGATATCAGTGATCAGGCCCTGTTCAGTGTAGTAGTCAATGGGCACTATGTTGATGCCGCGATAGATAGTAAATACTTCTTCTATAGTTTTCTCGGGTGCACCTTGATAACGAGCCTTAGTATAACCAGCCAATTGCTCTGCCACTGATTCATAGCAGGTAAAGGTAGTCTCACCTTTAAGGCGAGCCAGAGTAGCATACTGCTCTACTTCCCAAATCTTGTGTAGGTTTTCAATCATACTAGTATTATACTATCAATCTGCCATAAAAGCAAATGGATTTTGTGTGGCATTTTTTCGATACAAGAAAGTTTGTGTGGAAAAAACAACGAAATATTCCACTCAAATCTGCACTCTTTTTGTGCATAAAATACCTGATATTTTGGTTGACATTTTGGTAAATTGGTGCTATAATGTTTACATATAATAACAAAACAGGAGCAGAAACCATGAAAAAACTAACATATTATTTCAAAGTAGGCGAAAAAGAGTTCAAAGTTAAGGCAGAAACAGCAGGAGATGCCATGCAATGGATGAACCGTCAGGTCATGGACCAGCTAAACATGGGTCCTTGGGCATGGATGGATAGCGTGCTACCGCGCACATACTACGCATCTGCGGGCAACTATTGGGACTAAATTTTGGTTGACAACTAGGCATTTTGAGTGTATAATGTTACACATACACTAACAAAACAGGAGCAATAAATGAACATTCAAGCTATTCACAACGAAGCACAAACAGCGGCAATCAATGCAGAACAGGCATTTATTGCTCAACACGGTGAGCCGATGTATTGTGGTTTTGCCTGGGTAGATGTGTTTGTAGAACGTACTAATTCAAAAGAAGCCAAGGCCCTAGCAGAAGTTGGTTTCCGTAAAAGCTATCGTCCAAAAACAATGAACTTATGGACCTGTGGTAATTACAACGGTCAAAGCATGGACGTTAAAGAAGCTGGTGCTCATGCCTATGCTGAAGTGTTAACCAAACATGGTTTCAAGGCTTATATGGGCGCACGAGCTGACTAACCAAGGAGAAAACAATGACCTCACAAACTTTAATCAATAATTTAAGATATCAAATTCAGCAGTTATCTCAGGATGAACTTGAGTTAGAATTTGATACCTACAGGACACTCCAGGCTAGGAGTATACGTGATGAGATCTATCAGGAACTATTAGCCCAAGCATTAGATCAACGTGAACAACAACAGGAGAATATATAATGTTAAATTTTATTTTAGGGTTCTTTGCGGGAGCCCTTGTGGTAGACTTTCTTTGGGCTTATAATATGGGATTAGTGCAGTTAGTTGTGGCCAGATTTAAATACTGGCGTGCTAACCGTGGTGCCAAATAATATGTTAAAAATAATCAACGGATATCGCCTAGGCCCCACTACATTAGGCATAGCACCAAAACGCCAATTTGATCCTCGCAAGCTACAAGACCTATTAGAATATAAGCATTTTGTTACAAAAGGTACTTGGAAACATGGTGTTTGTCCATTCCAATTACAGTGGCCTTATCTTGCTGTACCTAACATGCTACATGAAATGGTAGCCAAATATTATGTGACCAAAGAGCTTAAACTCAAGTAGTTCGCAGGTAATGAAATCAACCCGCTGCTCCGGCGGGTTTTTCTTTGGCTGTTAGACCTTGTTTAAGATAAATACTCTAAAGAGAACAACTATGTCAGCTAATGGAATCGCAAATTTAGTATCAAAACAGCTCAAGCAAGAGGGCAAACTTGCCATCGCTGAAGCTAAACGACAAGGCAAAGATGTAGCTATTAATGGTACTATCACCGGTGCAGGTAATGTATTACAACCATTCTATCGCACGCTTAATACTGCCAATATCAATATGTTACCTACGAAGTATTCTGGTAATACCATAACAGATAATGTCCTTGATGGTAACGTTTTAATATCTGGCAGACCTTACACATAATAGCCAAAAGCTCTTGCTCTTTCTATTATATCTTGTTACTATAACTAGTATATCCCAATAAATATATAACTATGATCTTTGGTTACGCACTCTTATTCGTCGCCTTGCTAATCAGCAGTGTAGCGGCATTCTACTCAATAATGGGGCTCACTGCCATATTTGCCGCGGCATTCTGGCCTATAGTTATCATGGGCACCGTATTAGAATTTGGTAAGATTATTTCCACAGTCTGGCTACACAAATATTGGGATCGTGTCGCAGTTCAATTCAAACTATATCTGGTTCCAGCTATTGTTATATTGATGTTAATTACTTCAATGGGCATCTTTGGATTTCTCTCAAAGGCACATTTGGATCAAGCAGTGCCGGCTGGTGACATCAGCAGTCAAGTACAGATATTTGATGACAAGATCAAGACTGAGCGTGATAATATCGAGGCGGCAAGAAAAGCTCTGAAGCAGATGGACGCACAGGTTGATGAGAAGTTAAGTCGTACCACAGATGACCGGGGTGCAGAACGTGCTGTACAGATACGTCGTAACCAATCCAAAGAGAGAACTACTCTCCAAAACGAAATTTCCACCGCACAGAAAAAGATTAGCTCACTACAAGAACAACGTGCACCTATCGCTAGTCAAGCACGTAAAGTAGAAGCAGAAGTTGGCCCTATCAAATATATCGCCGCACTTATCTACGGTGACAATCCAGATGCTAATCTATTAGAAAAAGCAGTGCGTTGGGTGATCATCTTAATCGTACTGGTATTTGATCCCCTGGCACTGGTATTAATACTTGCCGCTGATCAAACGTTTGAGTGGCATCGCCCTCGCAAGAAGTTACCATATGAACTAGATGCTAAACAAACAGGATGGAAACAAACTTGGCAACCTATCAGTGAAGACCCTTGGCATGATGAACCCAAATATGAACCAGATGATGGTCCGCTAACTGACAAACAGATAGAAACTATCAAACAAGCTAGTGGGGTTGATCAAACTTCTACTAAAGATAAAAAATCTAATCCATTATTAAATGGTGCAAATGGTATGTCGGCTGATGATTGGATAGACATTAAAACTGAGACTCCAACAATAATCAATCGTGAACTTGAGACTGTTAAAGCCACAGCTGAAAATCTAAAAAAAAAATTCGTGACCTGGATCGAAAAGTTCAAGAAAAAGAACTAGAAGTCCAAGCCAAAGAAACTAAAACTCAAGAATTAGAAACAGCATTAACACAAACAGAATTAGATCTAGCCAATGCCGTAGTATTAATCCAAGAAAAAGAAGCCAAAGTCATTGAGCTCGAATCAGAACGTGATCAAGCCATTGAAGTAGTCACAGAACTGATCAACGAAAGCCCTCCAGAACCTACACCAGTACCACAATCTATTATCCCAAATTTAGCCCTGACTGAACTTGATGCTGATAATTTACCAACTTCCACTGCATCATCTCAGGCAGGATTTGGTACTAAGTTTCCTATCAATCCACAGAAAGGTGATATGTTCTTGCGTGTAGACATACTACCAAATAAGTTATATAAATGGAATGGACAAAAATGGATAGAAGTAGTTAAATCCACAACCGACCGATACGCCTACGAAGAAGAATATATAAAGTATATAACAACCAAGATCATCCAAGGTGAATATGACATGTATGATCTCAGCAAACCAGAACAAGATGCAGTACTAAAATTATTATCATATGAACAAAAAGGACGATTATGAACACTAGTAGATTTGTAACATATCCAAGCACAGTAGAAACTAACTCAAACCATCGGGTGGTATTGATTGATGCCACAGAACAACAGCTGACCCAATTGGAAAGATTCCTCCAAACCAGCGAAGAAAATTTTGATGTCTACATATATTCTGGTGACAGCTATGATTTAGAATGGTTGAATTATGCCAGCTCTGACGCTAAATTAATCTTGATCAATGATGCAAGCCAAGTTCGAGTGACACCCATGGGCATTAGGTATCAAGACAATTTACTGGAATATTTTGAACGTATTGAACTTGACATCCATGCTTAAAACATGTTATAATAGTCACAATGGTAAATAATATACTACTATAAAGGACTATATGGGATTTGAAAATTCATTAAAAGGCAATACTGTTTACGTTAAAAACGACAACGTTGAACAGGCTATGCGTAAGTTTAAGAAAAAGATACAGGACAGCGGACTATTATTAGATATGCGTGCCCGTGAGCACTATGAAAAACCCACATGGGAACGTAAACGCAAAGCAGCCGCAGCTAAAAACCGTTGGAAAAAGAAACTACAGAGCCAACAATTGCCCAAGAAGTTATACTAGTATATAATAAAATTTTAAAGAAATAAATAAATGTATAGAGTGCCTTAGGGGCTCTATATTTAGATCTTGCTTAATTAAAGGAGAAACTATATGTCTAAGATCATCGGTATCGATTTAGGAACCACAAATTCATGCGTGGCTATCCTAGAAAATAACAAACCCCGTGTAATTGAAAATAATGAAGGTGCTAGAACTACACCTAGTATCGTTGCCTATGGCGATGAGATCCTAGTCGGCGCACCAGCTAAACGTCAGGCAGTAACCAATCCAAAGAAAACAATCTATGCGAGTAAACGCTTGATTGGACGTAAGTTTGACGAAAAAGAAGTACAGAAAGATATTGATTTAATGCCCTACGAGATCATTAAAAATAAAAACGGTGATGCATGGATTAAGATCGATGACCAAGAACTAGCACCACCACAGATCTCAGCAGAAGTATTGATCAAAATGAAAAAGACTGCCGAAGACTATCTTGGCTATGAAGTAACACAGGCAGTTATCACTGTTCCAGCTTACTTCAACGATGCACAACGCCAAGCAACCAAAGACGCAGGTAAGATCGCAGGCTTAGAAGTACTGCGTATTATCAACGAACCAACAGCGGCCGCCCTAGCATTTGGTATGGACAAGCAAGAAAAGGGTGATCGTAAGATCGCTGTATACGACTTGGGCGGTGGCACATTTGATATCAGTATCATTGAGATCAGCAACGTTGATGGTGAACACCAATTTGAAGTATTATCAACCAATGGCGATACATTCCTTGGCGGTGAAGATTTTGACCAACGCTTGATGGACTACATCATCGATGAGTTTATGAAAGAGTCTGGTGTTGATCTAAGCAAAGACCAACTTGCTCTACAACGATTAAAAGATGCCGCCGAGAAAGCTAAAATTGAACTATCGAGTGGTCAACAAACAGCAGTAAACTTACCTTACATCACTGCTGATGCCAGCGGTCCAAAACATTTAAATGTAAATATCACACGCAGTAAGTTTGAAAGCCTAGTTGAAGAACTAATCAATCGCAGTATTGAACCGTGTAAAGTTGCTATTAAGGATGCCGGTATCGATGTCAGTGAGATCAGTGATGTTATCCTAGTCGGTGGGCAAACACGTATGCCTATGGTACAAGCCGCAGTTGAGAAACTGTTTGGCAAGGCTCCACGTAAAGATGTTAATCCAGATGAAGCAGTAGCAGTCGGTGCGGCCATCCAAGGTGCGGTACTAGCTGGTGACAAGACTGATGTATTACTATTAGACGTTACTCCGCTATCACTGGGTATCGAAACACTTGGTGGTGTTATGACTAAACTTATTAAAAAGAATACTACTATCCCTACCAAGGCTAGCCAAGTGTTCTCAACAGCAGATGACAATCAACCAGCTGTGACAGTGATCATCGCCCAAGGTGAACGTGAGTTTACTCGAGATAATAAAACTCTTGGTCAATTTAATCTAGAAGGAATCGCTCCAGCACGCCGCGGACAACCACAGATTGAGATTTCCTTAGACATTGATGCCAATGGTATCTTGAAAGTAAGTGCTAAAGATAAAGCAACTGGCAAAGAAAATAAGATCACTATCAAAGCTAATTCGGGCCTGACAGACGAAGAGATTGAAAAGATGGTACAGGACGCAGAAGCCAATGCAGAAGTAGATAAAAAAGCTCGTGAAGTAGTTGACGCTAAGAACGTTGCTGATGCACAACTACACGATGTACGTAAAGATCTTAAAGAATACGGTGATAAGATCACTGATGAACAAAAGTCTAATATTGAACAAGCCGTGACCGCAGTTGAAGATGCGATTAAAACTGAAGACGCTGAAAAGATCAAAGACTCTGTAACCAAGTTGTTTGAACCATTATCGGCTTTATTACAGGCTAAACAAGCAGCAGAAACTCCACCAACAGTGGAACCTGGTGCTGAAACAGATTCAGAAAAACCCAGCGACGTAGTTGATGCTGAGTTTACTGAAGTTAAGAAGGATGCCGAATAAGGGTCCTTCATTTAATCTTGCTTGACTATAAGGAGAATAAGCTATGAAACAGGTATATATTAACACCTTGGATATTCCAAGTATCCAAAGATTTGCAGTGGGATTTGATCGCATGTTTGATGAGCTCAGCCGTACAGCTGGCACATTGAATGCCAGTAACTATCCACCTTACAACATCATCAAAGAAAGCGAAACTATCTGGAAGATTGAAG
>Ga0181346_1000642_pt1 | contig 15343 bp, 19 predicted proteins | sample Su13VDMM15DN_FD_130100 | JGI IMG/M metagenome (GOLD analysis project Ga0181346, IMG submission 130100) | Freshwater viral communities from Lake Michigan, USA - Su13.VD.MM15.D.N | ecosystem: Environmental > Aquatic > Freshwater > Lake | place: USA: Michigan | collected 2013-07-15 | reverse complement strand
TCAAGAGCGAGCGCAGGAGGTATGGCTGCGCAAGCACTATGCTCAGACAGTTGCCGATGAACTCAACACGACCTACGGCATGGTGCATACTATTGACGACCGCGAGATGTCTATGCTTACGCCAAACGAAATGGCACCCAATGGCGATCAATCTCAAACCAACTGAGGCTATGGCAGCCGAGGCAAAGCTCGGGCTGGAGTGGCGTGCAGAATTTAATCGCGGCGGCACCGAGGTCGGCGTGGCGCGCGCTCGCGACATTAGCAACCGCACCAATCTATCGCCTGACACCATCGGGCGAATGGTCAGCTTTTTTGCCCGGCATGAGGTAGACAAACAAGCAGAAGGATTCTCACCCGGCGAGGATGGCTACCCATCAGCAGGTCGCATCGCTTGGGCGTTGTGGGGCGGCGATCCCGGTGCATCGTGGGCGAGGGCAAGGCAGTCAGAACTTGACACCGAGAACAACTTTATGCAGATCGAAATCAACAACCGACTTGGCAAAGTCAAACTCAACAGCGGCGTAAACAAAGATTCAGCCGATGACCTAATCGACAAGCTCGACAAACTTTATGGCAGCCGAGCCGTGGCTGCACAGATGTGCATCGGCGAGATTGTTTGCAAAGCTGATGAAGCAATCGACGGCATCGAGATTGAGATCAACACGCCGGGCGGATCAGTCTTTGAAGGGCAGCGGATTTACAATGCCCTCCGAGAAATGTCGGCACGCGGTGTCGAGATCACAGCTACCGTCAACGGCCTAGCCGCAAGCATGGGCAGCGTAATCTTGATGGCAGGCGACAAGCGTCGCATGACAGCAGGCAGCCGCGTCATGATCCACGAGGCCAGCACGATTGCAGCTGGTGATGCACGCGCTCTCAAGCAGCAGGCGGATTTACTCGAAAGCATAAGCGCCGAGATCGCCAGCATCTATTCCGAGCGCACCGGTATGGATGAGGACGAAATTCGCAAAATGATGATGGCTGAAACTTGGATGACTGCTGACGAAGCAAAGGCAAACGGATTTATTGATGTCGTATTAAAGGACGGCAAAGAGGTCGCACAATTTGACACGCCAGCAAAAGGCATGAGCATCCTCTCTAAACTATTTCCGGGCAACGACGAAGCACTCAAGATCGAAGCAGCCGTGGCTGAAAACGATTCACTGCGTGCTGACCTTACTACAGCCCACGCACTAATCGAAGAACTTAGCGGTCATGCCGAGACAATCACTCAGCTTCGTGCCGAGCTTGCCACCGAGCAAGAGAAGGCCGTTGAAGTGACAGAGAAAGCCGAGGAGCTTGAAACCAAGGTCGAAGAACTTGAGAAGCAAGTCGAAGTTTCTGAGGACAAGGTCAGCGCACGCGCTGCTGAGTTACTTGCTAGCTCTGGCCATCCTGCTCCAGTTTCTCTCGCCGGTGACAATGGTCAAGCTCCACTCAGCCACCTCAAGGCCATGGCATCCATGAACCCAGCCGAGGCCGCTGAATACTTCGCACTGCACAAAGCAGAAATCCTTTCCGATAAAAACCGATACGTAGTCTAATCAAAAATTTCAAATCTCAACTAACTAATCATCATGGCAACTATTGCACTTAACGACAAAATCTTTACCCAGATCGCTCTACAAGCGTTCGTGGCAAAGCTCGCCCCCCTCAACGCATTCACTCGTGACTTTAGCGGCGACGCTCGCCGCAAGGGTGATGCTGTCATCGTGCCGCTTATAAGCGGTATTACTGCAACCACCTTCAACAACTCCTACGAAGTTGGCGGCGGTGCAATCACCTTCGCAACGGTCAACGTCACTAATCACCGCATCGCGTCGATTGACCTGACCGACGTTCAAGTTTCCAACAGCTCCGCAGCTGTTATGGACAATCTGGCTATCCAAGCTGGTGAGTCACTTGCTCGCATCGTTCTTACCGACATCTGGTCTGCAATCACGGTCGCCAACTTCGGTGCTGCAATCCTCACGACCGCTGGTGCAAACTACACCATCGCTCAGATGGGCGCACTCCGCAAAGCACTTTCGCAGCGCAACGTGCCGACCGACCGCCTCAGCTTCATCTCGGACAGCGAGATTTACACCGGCCTGCTTACCTCGTCTGGTGTTGCCCAAGCACTCAACTACGGCGGAGCCGAAGCGGTGCGCGAAGGACAGATTCCACGCCTGCTCGGTATGTCGATCTATGAGTCAAACATCATCCCAGCCAATGCTCTTACCAAGCTCGGCGGATTTGTTGCACATCCTGACTCCATCGCCATCGCAATGCGCTACCTTGAGCCACAAGCCGCTGGTGAGTATCTCGCCGCCGAGCAAGTGACTGCATCGAACGGTATCACGATGGGCTATCGCCGCCACTACAACACCTCGACCGGCAAACACTTTGCCAACTTCGAGTGCTTGTTCGGCTTCACTCCTGCACTGACCCTCGGCCTCGCCCTCGTCACCATCCCATAATCTCTCTTGGTTGTGTCTTAGCCGTCAGCCTCGAAAGGGGCTGGCGGTTTTTTTGTATTGCACTGCTGCCCAGCCTGCATTACATCGCGTTCAGATATGAAAAACAAACTGAGCTTGTGCGTCATCACCGGCAACGCCGAGAACTACATCGCCCGCTTCCTCGATCACTTTGAGAAGATCGCCGACGAGATCATTGTGGTGCGAGCGTGCGGCAATCAAGAGCCAGATAACACGCTGGAGATCGCCATGCAGAGTGGCTGCATCATCGGCGAGTATGTCAACTTCCACGACTGGCCGCACGTCGATGACTTCGCGGCAGCCCGCAACGCAGCCCTCGATCTTGCGACTGGCAACTGGCTGATGTGGGCAGACACCGACGACATCATCACGCCGGAGGACTGCGCCACCATCCGGGCGATGCTGCCGCAGCTCGGTGACGACATCCAAGGAGTGCTTATGCCCTACGCCGTGCCGGACGATGGCATCACATTGCACCGAGAACGCCTCTGGAGGCGAGGGACTGCGCGGTGGCACAATCCCATCCACGAGTCGCTCAAGTTCGCTCCTGACGCTGCTATGGCTCGTTTCGACAAGGTGCAGGTGCTTCACCTACCGCACGGCAAGCGCAAGGCCACCAGTGACGAGCGCAACCTGCGCATCCTCCGCTCGATCCCCGAAGACGAAATCACAAGCAGCCAGCTATTCTACACGATGCAGAGCGAGCGTGCGCTCGGTCAGATCGAGGAAGCCACGGCGACTGCGGCCAAGCTCTGCATGGCACCCGACGCAGGGCAACCGGAGCGCTACGAAGCGTTCCTCGTGATGGGTCAGATGGTGCCGGACGCGGCCACCCGCTCGCAGCTCTACCTTCAAGCCATCGCTGTTTCACCCGACCGCCGCGAAGCCTACGCCGAGCTGGCGATGGAGGCGCTCAAAGCCAACCAGTTCCCGCTTGCTCTCGGCTGGTCGGAAGTGATGAACTGCCTACCGACACCCGCGGCGTGGTGGTGGAACAGCCGGAAGAAGTTCTATGGCTGGCAGGGCGTGCAAGTGCGCGGCATGTGCCTGCGAGCGAACGACCGCTACGAAGAGGCAGATGCTATCGAGGCAAACCACTTTGCTCGGCACGGTGCCAAGATCAGCCTGTTACATGCCACGCGCGGCAGACCGGCGATGGCATACAAGGCACGGGCAACATGGCTGGACAGGGCAGCAGATCCCGACGCAATAGAGCACATCTTTGCGCTCGATCCCGACGATGAGACAATCGGGCCATTCATCACCTGCCGTCACGTCATCAATCCCGGTGCAGGCTGTGTAGCAGCATGGAACGAAGCAGCAAGGTTTTCCAAGTCAGAAATCCTCATACAACTTTCTGACGACTGGGAGCCGCCGATGCACTGGGACAAGCTGATTCTCGCTGCGATTGGCGACACCTCCAAGCCCGCGGTGCTAGCAGTCAGCGATGGTTACCGCACCGACAACCTTCTGTGCATGGCGATCCTGACTCGCGCCCGCTACAAGGCGCAGGGCTACCTGTTCCACCCTGAGTTTTTCAGCATGTTCAGCGACAACCATTTCACCGACCACGCCTACGCCGATGGCGTGGTCATCGAAGCGAAGAACATTGTCATCGAGCATCTGCACCCGGCGTTCGGCAAGGCAGAGATGGATGAGACATACGCCCGCAGCAACGACCCGGCAAACTACGCAGCCGGGCTGGCAACTTACGAAAGACTAAAGCAATGATCCTTTCCATACTGACCCCAACGATACCAGAAAGGCGCACTAAGTGCATGTATGTCCTAGCGGACAAGATCGCAAAGCAGATCGGCGGGCAAGCCGTCGAGCATCTGATTCTGAGTGACAACCGCAAGCGCAGCATCGGAGCCAAACGGCAGGCACTGCTCGACATTGCGCGTGGGCAATACATTGCTTTTGTGGATGATGATGACGACGTAGCAGACAGCTACGTCGAGGAGTTGCTAAAGGCAGCGGCCAGCGGTGCAGATGTGATCACCTTCCTGCAAGGCGCCACCTACAACGGACAGCAGAGCGTGGTCGATTTCCAACTCGGACAAGGTGATCACGGCTACGAGCCGAGCGGCATCACCAACCGCGATGCGTGGCACGTCAACGCATGGCGCAGATCCCGCGTGGCGCATTGCCAGTTCGGCGAGTCAAACTACGGCGAAGACCTGACATGGTGCCTGCAAGCCCGCCGGATGGCCGAGACGACCGTTCACATTCCTAAGATCCTGCACTTCTACAACCACGACGCAGCGACCACCGCCGCGCCTGAGCCAAGTTGACAACCAGCCCCATAGCATGAGCGGCATCGACGACTTCTTGAACGCTGGACACACCGAGACAGACGACCTGATCGGCACGCGGACAATGGTCTGCGCTGGGCAGACGTTCGCGGTCGTATTCAACGATGCTCGCAAAAGCTACGAGGGCGCACTGGGCGGGCTGGAGAGTGACCTGCAAGCGACCGTAGTCGCGCAGCCCGGCGCAGTCACCAACGCCATCAGCCTGCTCCAGAAACGCTGCACCATCGACGGTGATGCGTTCCGCGTGGCAGAGGTCGCAGTCGGCAACGTGGCAATCACGTTTACGCTGGCAAGTGCCGGTGATGCACGATGACTTTGACTTACCGCCTATTGCGTGGACACTAAGATTCAAATGGACGCGGCAACTGTTGCTAAGTTTGAAAAAACTTTGTCTGACTTCGTGGCAGCCACAGGCAAGACTGCTGAGGAAGGAATGATGCGAATTGCAAAGTCAGCGTGTCGGCGACTCGCATCAACCGTGCAGCCCTACGGTCTTAAGGGCGGGCGACTGGCAAAGTTTGAAAAGAGCGTAGCAGCACAAGTTGATCGGGCATGGTTCGGAACTAACCTCGGTGCATACCCAGCTACCAACAGCATGAGAGATGCACACCTTGCAGCTCGTCGCAACGGCAGCATCGCAAAGCAATTATTCAAGAAAGAAAAGGGCAAGCCTTGGCTTGCATTGATCACAGGATCCGACCGCGAAACCTACAAGAAGATTGCCGTTGAAAAGGTCGGACGTGCGAAAGCCGCTTGGGTGAAGATCGCTAATGACCTCGGCAAGCCGAAGATGAGCGGCCTTGATTCGATCATAACGCGCCACCTGCCTGATGCACGAGGAGATAAAACAGTATCAGGAACCGGAATAAAAACTGCCGTAAAGATTTCAAACAATGTCTCGTACATAAAGAAAATTCAATTTACAGAGGACGTGGCAAAAGCTGCTGCCGAGGGCATGAAGAATGGACTGAAATGGATGACGATTACCACAGCAAAGACCATAGAGAAAGCTAACCGAAAGCTCAAATGACTACCTCTCAACGAATCAAACTTTCCATCATCGCCATCCTTGAAGAAAACAAGCCGGATGAATCAATCAGCGTCGTGGACGCGAAGCAACGCAGCGAGCTAGCCTTGCCGCTGCTGGCCGTAGACGTGACCTCTGCCACCGCTCACAGCGAGGCACTCCAGACCGTCGAGCGCATCGAGCTGACTGCCACCCTGCGCGTCCATGCCGGTGACGACGAGGACATTGACGGATGGATCGACCAGATAGAAACGATCCTGACCGATGTCAGCTTTATGAAAGCAGCGACCAGCGACCTTGTGAAAGTCTATGCTTGGACGTATTCCGGCAGCGTGCAGGAGTGGGATGAAAGCATCCTAGAGGTATCGTTCTCAGTTGAAACGCTCTGCTCCCGATTCGACCCGCAGGCGCAGAACGACCCGTCGTGATTTGACATGCTGCCAAGTTTGAACTCTTCAAACTTATGGCCGCCACAGTTTACACAGCATCCACCGCAGCAGATCTTGAGTATGGTATCGTCAATGAGACGAACATCATTCTGACTTCATTCTCTCGCAACGTCACATCGGTGAAAACCGAAGTGCGCGATGCTGACAACGATGTCGTTGCCGTCGCCTATTCTGGCCTGACAGCAGCCATCACGCTTGATGGATTCATCAACGGAACCGCAACTTATGACGTAGCTGCTCTGCTTACACTAATCAACGACACAGACACAAGCGGCCTCAGCGGCGGCACGATCATCGTGGATTCGGTAAATGAGTCTACCGCGCAAGGCGAGTTCAAGCGCATCTCAGTGTCAGCCACTCAATATGCGTCGACGATGACCGAAGCCTAACCACAACAGCCGATGGCATCCCGGCTAATGGATGCCAAATAAATATGACAGACAGGACGGAACTTTTCCACACGACAAATTTGAAGGTGGCCACCGCGCTGCTGACCTTAGGTTTTGATAAGATCACGATTAGCTCAATGACCCGCAGTGACGGGCAAAACAGCATCGTGTTCTGGTTCGCAGGGACAAATGCCGAAGGGCTGAAAGCAGCCACCGTGTATCATGGCATGACCAAGGGCGGCGAAGCACTCGCCCGCAAGGAGCCTGAGAACGTTATCAACTATTTGCGCTGCTACGCAAGCAACCGTGACGAGTTGATAACCGACATCCACAAAACGCCTAAAAAGGTGGTGATTGAAAAGGACGGTCAGAAAATCGCCATTAGCGAGAACGCCAGCGACGAGACTAAACGGCAGATTGCCGAGATGATTTAATTACAAAAAATATGAGCATACAACTAATGACAGATGACGAGGCACTGCGCGAGCAGGGCATGACGCAAGGTGACAAGAAGATCAGCGGCATCACCATCCGACCGATGACGGCTCTGAGCTTGTCATGGCTGCAACGCAATGACGTGTTCGGTGACAACGGCGACTCGATGCAAAAGACTGCAGCTTTCGTCTACCTGCACAGCCAGCCGCGCGAAGTGATCCGTGCCGTGGTCAATGACCGCTCGGCGTTCCTAGACGCAGTTGATGATTGGATCGAGGCAAACTTCCCGCACCATGCGCAGCTCTCGCCATACAGCGACTTGATGAGCGAGGCTATGAGCGCTTATCTTGCCGCCTCGTCGAGCGCGGTGCAGGAGGCTGGCGGCATCGCCACCGCCGGGGCATCAAGAAAAAACTAGCAATCCCCAACTGGCTTGCAAGCTATGCTTGGCGCATAGCGAGCATCACCGGCTGGGGCTACACCGAGATCATGGAGGAGCTACCAATCGCGGCAGGCTTGCAGATCCTCGACTGCGACTCATACGCAAGCGGCCATCAGCGCACCTATCGCAACGACGCAACGCCGTTTGACTCCCGCGCCCTAATAGACAACGCATTCGCTAAATTATTATGAGCCTCGACGTAAAGTTTTCTGCCACTGATGCCGGTTTTACCTCGACCGTTTCTAAGGTGAAGACCTCGGTAAAGAGCATGGATGACTCGGTGGCAAAGACTTCGACCTCGGTGAAGGCATCCTTCGGCTCGGTGGTCAAGGCAGGGGCTGCGCTAGCAATCGGCTTCGGTGCGATCAAGATGGCCGGTGCCGCTATCGCTGGCACGTTTGCCACGTTCAAAGAAGCGCTCGACCTTGGCGGCACGATGAAAGACCTGAGCGCACGGACAGGCGAGACAGCGGGCAACCTGATGCTCTTGCGCCGTGCGTTCGACAACAGCGGAGTCGGCGCAGACAAGGTCGGTGCATCGATTAACAAGCTCCAGAAATTTATGGACGATGCCGCGCAGGGCAACGAAAAAAACACGACCACGCTCGCACGCCTCGGCCTGACAATGGCTGACATGGCAGGCAAGACACCAAACCAGCAGATGGCAATGCTAGCTGAGAAACTAAAAGGAGTCACCGACAGCGGCGAGCGTTCGGCATTTGCCATGACTTTATTCGGCAGGTCAGGCGGACAACTCCTGCCGCTGCTTGCAGACTTTAGCGGTGAGATGCAGACAGCTCAAGACCAGCTGGGCAGTATGCCCGGCGTCCTCGACCGCAGCTCGGCTGCATTCGATAATATCTCGGACAATATCAAGGTTGCTAAGGGCAAGTTTCTAGAGTTCGCCGCTGGTCTACTGGAACAAATCGCGCCAGCGCTGGAACTGGCAACCGACTTAATAACTCGATTTGATGCAGCAGGTGCAGGCATGAAGTTGGGCGAGATCCTGACCGGCGCATCAAACGCCATGGGCGGATTCACCGATGCACTCAGCGCCGTCAAGCTCGGCGAGTTTAATCTAGCGTTCAAAATGGCATTTACCAGCATTAAGCTACAAGGGGCAGATAGCATAAACAGCATAGTCGCACATCTGAAAGCAGGAGCAGCAGCAGCAGTTTCGTTTCTTGAAACGATGTTTGGCAGCAAGAGTATGATATTTAATATCATCGATCAGAAAATTGAACAGATGGCATTGAAATTCAAACTGGCTATCGAGGAATCAATGCCATTCAGTGATGCAGATACCATAAATACTTTGGATGCTGACATTCGTATTAAACAAGGTGTGATTAGCAGCTTAGCAGAGCGCATCGGCGATGATTTAGTAAAGGCATCAAGTCGCGCAGATGATGCGTTCACTAGCTCCTTAGCAAACGCAAAGCAAATTATCGACACAAGCGGGATAGAGTTAGATCTTGCAAATCAAAAAATTGAGATTGAGAAACTTATAGCGACTGAACGTGCAAAGTCTGCTGCTGCCGCCACCAGCAACCTGACCATTGAGGAGCAAGGAGTAAAGATCGCGCAGGATCGACTGAGCCACGAGGAGCGCATTAAGGAGTTGGATGCAGACATCGCATCAGCCAAGCGCAAAGGCAACGAGCAAGAGCTAGGTGCGCTGGAGGCAATGAAAGCGTTTCACCTTGAACTAGAAACATCGAAGCAAAAGGGGCTAAGTCTCGACGAGTCGATGGCCAACGCCAACAAGGCACGGCAGAACATTATCGACGGTGTGCTTACGGCAAACAAGAACGAGCTTGCGACAAAAAAAGAAATCACAAATGAGCTACAGAAACAGCTCGGACTCGGCGCAAAGATCATTGCTGATGCGAATGCAGCCGAACGCAAAGACAGACTTGATCCCAGAGGCCGTCTTGAAAAAGAAGCTAGCGAAGCCACTGGGAAAGGCAACTTTGCAGAAGCTCGACGCATCGGGCGCCAGCTAGAAAAGCGCGAAACAATGCGCGAGTTTCAAGAAGCATTTGGAAAGAAAGAAGGTGGAGCAGGCAGAAATGTTCGAGATATTGCAAAGCAAGAAGGACTCAATACATTTAATAAAAGTAACAAACAACTGCAAGAGGAGTTAATGGCAAAACGCCAAGAAGAAATGAAGCCCGGAGCCGAAGGCAAAAAGGGTGACAAGCCGGGCGACGCTCCTGTGCCTGCTGAAAACCTTTTACAAAAAGCAGTAGATGCAATCAAGATCGCTGTCGAAAGCCTAGAGAAAAAACTACCTATGCCCGCACTTGGGTTTTAAGCTATGCCAACTATCATCGAACAGACACCAAACGGACTTTACAAGCATCCTGATCGCACCGTCGCAACGTTCCCATCGGGACTTGTGCGGATCGACCAGAGCTACCTGTGCAACAACGCAGCCGAGGCCACGCACCGCGTCACGCTGGCGGTCGGTAACGAGCTGCCGGAGGATGATGGCTACCCAGCGATGGACGGGGCATACATCTTTCCGCATTGCCAGCAAGTGCGGCGTGGCTCTGGCTTCACCGAGTTCGTCGCATCTGCATACGGTAGGACTACAGACTCACCTACAAATTTTGTTAGCACGATACAAACCGTCTTCGCATCCTCAGCATCGTCTTACAAGCTGATCAACTTTACTGCAGAAATCGTTGTACCGACAGAAGATGTCTTGACTCTTGAATTGCTCAACCTCGATTCTCGCCTGCTTGATCCGTTTGATTTTTTCTACGTGCAAGAATACAACACTGTTCAGAGCATTGCTGTCACCGGATCAACAAACCTTACACTTACAGGAATCAACGCAGCAGGTCAGTTTCAAGATGACCTCTACCAACGCAGGCGCAATTTCTTAGTGACTTTCAATATGTTCTCAGTTGCTGGCGTTCCACTAGGAACAACCGAAACTGCATCATTTATAATGGATGACCCAACAATCAAAATAGTTTCTCAAACAAACTACGGAAAATTTACAGAGTATAAAATTGACGTTAATCACAACATAGTAAGTGGGCCGATCCCCGAAATCTATTCATTCAACGTCTAGGCAATATGGCACTCCCACACGACTTCCGCGCTCAAGCTCGCCAGCCGCTACCGGTCAATGGCAAGGGCGCACCGTTACAAGTTAGCGGCAGCAAGCTGCAAGAGAATTTTGAATACTTAGACAACAAGCAAATCGACGGACTACCGCTCGGCTTAATCGGTGATATGCTCTACCACGATGGCATCAGGTGGCGAGTTTTAGATAATCCCGGCGCACCATCTTCAGGTGATGTTCTAGTTTTAGAACACAACGGCACAGAGCCATACTTCGAGACATACGAAAAATTAGAGGTAAGCATCTGCATTGACGGCTTGCCTAGTGATTATGAGATACTTGCAAAAGCTATTTAGCTATGGCTCATTTAATACAACCCATTGAAATTGACGCAATAAAACGCTGCGTAAAGCACGGCGCGACGACTCCCAAGTGGCGCACTGTTTCGATTATTACATCTGGAGCTTTGACAGGTGTCGAAGATGATGACTCGTGGGAGGCGAATGATTCTACTAACCCGACACAGATCCAGATTAAATACGCAACGTGCTGCATTTGGCAGGCGACCGTTCGTTTTACATTCATAGCTGCTGGCACCTACGATGCGCAAGTAACTATCAACGGTGTGAGTGTCGCTTACTCACCATCTGCAGCAAGGCTGGCTGGCAGCGAGCAAACCTTCATCATCGACCTAGCCGCCGAGGGTTTAATGAATAGAGCGTGTGGTAATGTGTGGGATATAAGATCTAGTCTATCGTTCAGCATTGGCACATTGCCATCGGTAAGCCTTGAAATAGTTGATGTGACTTTCGGACCACCAGTTTGACAAGCAGCTTCTGAGAGTAAGCCTTTAATACCATGAACCTCGCAAACTCCCGCGCCACTCTCGGCCTGACAACTAAAGCCACCCCGACAAGCACAGCCGTCAATGGCAGCGTGCAGATCGGTGACAACCCGCAAACTCTCACATTCTCGAATGCTGATGTTGCATATTCACTCCGCGCGTTCTTTTCTGCAGGCAGCTCTGACCTTGATCTTGAGTTGACTACAGGCGTGACTACCGGCTCGACGGCATTTATAGCAGGTGCAGCTCAAGTCGAGACAGCCACCGCAGCCGGGACAGCAACTGCCAGCGGCAACGTGACCACGACAGTGACATCTGCAGGCATGGCTGGCTCACCGCTTGCCATCACTACTGCAATTCTCAACGGCGACACCGCAGCTACATGGGCTGGCAAGGTGCGCACCACGCTTGCGGCCAACACAACCATTGCAGCTCGCTTTACAGTAAGCGGCACATCGACCTCGATTGTCCTTACTCGCAAGCCCGGTGGCTCGCTAACCGACGGCAACGAAACGGTCAATCTATTTCTGGCTACTGACGCAACGCTCAACATTGCATTGGCTGGCCCAGCTGGTGTGACTGCTGCACCGACCTCAGCAAACACAGTGGCTGGCACTGTTACCAGCGGTGTGCTAATAAGAGATGGCGATGGCAAGGATTTTGAGGGCGTGACGATACCAACACTCGATGTTAATGGAGTCCTCTTCGTCAACAGCGATAGCGGGGTGCTTCAACTAGACACAACCTCCGACCTGACAGGTATGCCTATTGCAGGCAACTCATCTGTTTTATTCGCTAGCTCCAACTCTAGTGCGCTTTTGAGTGGCAATTCTACTCTGACAATCAGCGGCTCCTCCACAATCCTCACAATTACAGTTCTTGGTACAGATGCCTCATGACCTGTTGCTCATCATCGCCGCCTGTAGTCGAGCTACCATGCGCGTATAATGGCGCGACATGGGACGGCCTGACGTGGCGCATAGACTCGACCGACGGCACCGAATACGACGCGGTGCTATCATCGGCACGCTTTCAGTTGCAAGACTCTGATGGTGCTGCTGTCCTCACGCTTACAAGCGCAGTGGGCAGCGAGATTACGCTCAACGTAACAACTGCCCGCCTGTGGTCTATCACCGTCGAGAAACGCCTACTGACGCTTGATGCGGGCATCTACTCATGGGCGCTCGAAACGACCGACGCAGACAGCACGATTAAGGTGCAGATCATCGGCACTCTCACAGTCAAGCCTGACCTCATCCTCTAACACATCATGGCAACTCAAGTCACAGTCAATGCCGGTCAAGGCTCAACACAGGTGACAGTCATCACCGGCGAGGGATCGACCAGCTACTTGGTAAGCGCCGGATCACGCGGCCCAGTTGGTGCCACCGGAGCAACCGGAGCAACCGGTGCCACCGGACCCACTGGACCGAACACCGTCACGACATCGACGACGACAAACATTACCGGCATTATCAAGGGCAACGGCTCGGTCGTGTCTCAGGCGGTCGCTGGAACTGACTACGCAGCAGCACTCGGCGCAGATGACAACTACGTAACCGATGCTCAACTGGTCGTAATCGGCAACACCAGCGGCAGCAACACAGGCGACCAGTTTACCTCAGTCACTAGCCAGCGCCTCATCGGTAGGCACGCAGGCGGCAGCGGTGCAGCGCAGGAGGTGCAGGTTGGCGACGGTCTGGAGTTCCAAGGCAGCGGGATTCGCAGGTCTGCTTTGACGGGCGATGTTACGGCAACCGCTGGATCGAACGCAACGACCATAGCTAATGACTCGGTGACGAACGCCAAACTTGCCAACGTTGCAACCGCGACCATTAAAGGACGCACCACGGCAGGCACAGGCGACCCCGAAGATTTAACGCTTGGCACAGGCGTCGAGTTTAGCGGCTCGACCATTCAGCGATCTGCTTTGACTGGCGACGTGACGGCCTTGGCTGGATCGAACTCGACGACCATAGCTGCCGACTCAGTGACGAACGCCAAACTTGCCAACGTGGATTCGTCCACGATCAAGGGGCGCAATCCCTCAATAGGGACAGGCGACGTTCAAGACCTGACCAGTGGCGAGGTCAAAACGATCTTGAACTTAGGCAACGTGACGAACACGAGCGATGCTGATAAGCCTGTCTCGACCGCGCAGCAGACGGCACTCGACCTCAAGGCTAACCTAGCCAGCCCGACATTCACTGGCACGCCTACTCTGCCGACTGGAACGATTGGGACGACTCAGACGGCAGGCAACAGCACTACCGCTCTTGCAACCACGGCCTTCGTCACGACTGGCTACGTCGCGCTTACAGGGACGCAGACCATCGCAGGAGCTAAGACGTTCAGTGGTCAGATTGAGCTAACTGGTCAGGCAGCGACGAACAGCACAAGCGCGATGCCTAGGGATCTTGTCGGAATGGAATCGTTTTTCAATCTAGGTAGAGTTTACAAAGTCAGTGCCACCCCCGCTTTTGCTTCGAGCGGCACAGGTTCATCAGCACTAACAGTCGCAGGTGATCGCATTGCGGGTGTTGCCTCTGGTACATCAAACAGTGGATACGGTCGCGCCCAGCTAGCTAGAGGCATAACTAATTCTGCACTATCTGGAACAGGAATCGCGTTTTCGCGCCCTCAAGGTGTTGCAGTAGTCGGATTTATTGGATACACGAGTTACACTGATAACGGTAACATTTTTAGAATACGATATGGATCGAATAACACCCCAGTAGCAGACGGAGTGGACGCAACAAGCTATCGTAGTTTTGGGCTTGAGTTTAAGGCGCGAGGGTCAAGTTACGACTTCCGAGTTTATGGGCATGACGGCACTACAATCACCAATTCTGCATGGACTAGCACGGGGCTTGGAACAGATATTTTATCAACTAGACTTTATTTAAGTGTCATTTCCGATGGCACTGGAAATATAACAGGTTATTTTAGTTCGCAAGGCAGTAGATCATTAACAACAATCACAACCACAGGTGGACCAACTGCTACCGGCACAGCAGGCCAAGATAAAGTTGAGGTTCATAATGCAAACTCGGCTAGCGGAACTACGAGTCTACAATGCCATATTGTAGCCGCGAGCTTCTACGCAGAATAAAATTATGTCACTCATTCAAAAAACACCCGCCGAGAAACTAGCCAACGAGATCGACTTGATCAATACCGAGGCTATCAGTTTTATTAAATCAATGATGTCCAACGCTTACGCCAAGGCTAACACCGCAGGCGAGCAGCAAGCAGTCATGGACGTGTTCGGCAGCAACGCAGTCAACGCTCTTGCAGTTTACTCAACCTTCTACGCTGCACTCAGCACACTAGGTCAAGCCGATGGACTACCTGCCGCCGACCTAACGATCTTCCAGCCGCAGCCCGATGGCAGCGTGCTATTCATCGCACCGCCTGAGCCAGAGCCTGACTTGTCGTCTTTCGCCGACTTGCCTCCTTTGTCGCCGTCCGACGACACACCAGAGCCAGAGCTATGAACTACCTAGCCGAAACCTCCTTCACGATCCCGATGGGCTGGGCGCTCGGCGGCTTTATAAGCCTCTGCGGCATAGTCGCCGCGATGGGTAAACTAATTTTCTCGATGTGCATGCTGCGCATCAAAGCACTCGAACGTGACGTGGCTCGCCTCTCCCGCGGCTGCGGCATGGTCAACTGCCACTGGCGCATGACCGGCGCACCTGCTCTCCCTCAAACCGAATAACACCATGACCGCAATCACAAGCTACATCCGCCACCTAATCGTCACCGGCGTACTCGTCGCCATCGAGCGCACCAACCTGCCTGTAGACGGCAGCCATGACGCTGCAAACGCCATCTCCTTGCTCGCTGTCGGCTCGCTGACATGGGCAGTTGTTAAATACGCACC
>Ga0181346_1000641_pt1 | contig 15352 bp, 24 predicted proteins | sample Su13VDMM15DN_FD_130100 | JGI IMG/M metagenome (GOLD analysis project Ga0181346, IMG submission 130100) | Freshwater viral communities from Lake Michigan, USA - Su13.VD.MM15.D.N | ecosystem: Environmental > Aquatic > Freshwater > Lake | place: USA: Michigan | collected 2013-07-15 | reverse complement strand
TTGGACAAAGAATTGCAGGAACTGGTGTAACATCTGGTACACTAATCAATTCACTATCAACAGGAACATTGGGTGCTATTAACAGTACATATGTAGTTAGCACATCACAAACAGTTTCTGCTGCGACTGCAATGAACAGTTACAGCGATGTATTCCAAGTCGGAACAGAAAAGTTAGGTACTGGTTCTGCAAGAGCATTGTCATTTGTAACAGATGGTACAGAGAGAATGAATATTGGTGCAACAGGCAATATAACCATAACAAGTTCATTATCCACCAATCAAGACATTGAGATTACAAATGCAACCAAGGGAGTCATTTTAAAATCTCCAAACGGCACTAAATACAGAGTAACAGTATCTAATGCTGGTGAACTCACAACCACTTTAATATAATATGCCAGTTCATGTAACAACAACCACAACACAAAGCTTGAGCAAGGTTTGATATTGCTCGTACCATCATTGAGGCTGTTGAGGTGCCTGTGGAACTTGAAGCTACCAAGGCTACTATCCTATCTTACTTTCCTAACTAGTGGTCAACAAACCAAATTTTTGAGTTGAGTATAATGCAACTGCATGCACATTGTATGCATGAAAGTTTATCAAACCCAATTCAAAAAGATCAGCGGACAACTGCGCGACATTAAATTTGTCAAACCATTTTCAGAAAATGCTGCTGCACAGTTTTTTGATAAAAATGTCAAAGGCATTCGCAGTGTATTGCTGGCCAATGGCAGTGAGCGAGTCTGGGACATTGAAAATCAAGGCATTCGCATCATCAACTTTGATGAGTTGACACAGCCATTGCAATGCATTGGTGAAGCTGAATATGATGAACAAACCAACACCTTCATCAGCAATGAGTGATTCTGTTTGCATCATAGCAGAGCATTTGACTGCTGAGGATCGCTGCAATCAATATGGTCATCCAGCCATCAACATGGCAGAAATTGCCAGCATGTGGAGCATAATTCTTAGAACCACAGTGACTGCAGAACAAGTTGCATTGTGCAACATTGCCACCAAATTATGTCGTCAGATTCATCAAAGCAAGCGTGACAACTTGATTGACATCTGCGGTTATGCAAAAGTAGCAGACACAGTATTACAACATGAAACACAAAGCCAAAGCCAAAAAGTCCAAAGTTCTCAAGACCAAAGCCAAAAAGTCAACCAAAGTCAAAGAGCTGTTCAAACACAAAAAAGCAGCCAAAGCAGCTGAGATCAAAATCACAGGCCATCACTATTACAGGGAGACTTTGGCAACTGATCAACATGGTGATCCATTGGTAACTCAAAATACAACCATGCATGGTGATAAACTCATGAAAACTTTGATTCATGATATGAAAACCAACATCATCATTTGTAAAAATTATGAATAAATTCTCTGCTGCACATGCCAGAAAACAATCAGAATTGTATGCTGATGAATGCATCATGCAAATGAGCAAAATCATGAATGAAATTCAGATGCACACTTGCAAAGGCTTGTTTACTTTTGTATACACTGGCATACTTTGTGAAAAAGTTGTTGATGAACTCAAGCAACTGGGCTATAGTATCTTCCATGGAAACGACACATATGAAAACTACTGGTACATCAAATGGTGACATCATAAACTCAACCAGCTGCCTTTTTGCAGTATTGTTGATATGCATTGGATGTTTTGCATTTGTCTTGCATGCAGGCTGCACATGGCATTGGCCAGTATCCATTGAAGTGCCTGACTTCAACAACACATTCATCAACAACATTCAACGCGTAGCTTAACATGGGTGGCAACTTACTTAAAACTTGGAATCTTCCAGAGAAGCGTATTCCTACTGATGAGTACAATCGCATCAAGGATAAATTGCTGAATAAGTTTCAGCAAGATCGGTCCATTAGCAGGTTGGTAGGTCCTAGTAGCATCAAGCTAGTAGGATCTTCAAGAGGCGTTGTTGCTCCTTGTATCCGAAACAAAGAGACTCATGGCGACTTAGACATCATCATGGGTAGTTATCAAGACTCAGATGTCGTTGTTGAGTGGAGAAGTGAGCAAGACTTTGGTAAATATCTTGAGAAGGAATTTGGTTACAAGCCATTCAAGAACAGCAATGTATATTCCTTTCCTTATGATGGCTTTCAGGTGGATGTAACATTTCACCCCATGTCAGAATTTAACATGGCTGTTGATTACTCTTCATGGGGTGATTTAGGTAACATCATGGGTCGTGTGTTTCATAAAATGGGACTGCATTTTGGTCACTCTGGTCTTTCTTTCTGGATCCGTCAAGGCTTGTTTGACAACAACTTGCAATGGAGTGACAGTGATCACATCTATGATAAAGTTGTATTGACCAGAGACATGCAAGAGATTTGTGCAATTGGTGGCTTTGATTATAATCGTTGGAATCAAGGCTTTGATACAGAACAAGATGCTTTTGATTTTGTTGTTGACAGCAAATACTTTGATCCTGATCTATTTAAGTTGGAGAATCTCAACCACACCAACCGCACTCGCAATCGCAAGCGTGGCATGTACATGCGTTTCATGGAATATGTTGCCATCTCTGACAAAGTTGGTGAACCATTTCGTAGCAATCATGAATACAGTTTGATGATGCAATGCAAGTATTCTCAACTGCAGCATGCCATTGCTGAATTTCGTTTGCTTTATGAAGTTGATAAAGTCATCAAAGAAAAAGTCAATGGCAAGCTGGTCATGCAGTGGCTTGATCTATCTGAAAATGATGGCAAGCTTGTGGGTCAAATCATGAACAAAGTTAGGGAACTTGACAAATACAAGTTGCTTGAAATGACTCAAGCTGCTATAATTGTCTTTGTAAAGGAGACATACAAACAACTCACCAATCAATAACATGCAAGACTTCAAACTAGAATATACTGAACCAGATGTAGTCTATGATACAGTAGATACCATCAATGATAAAGTGCCTCAATATCTCTACTATGAGATTGAAGTGAGTCGCAAGCAAATTGCATATGTCAATGTGCGCGTTGCTGCTGATAATCCAATTGATTGGAAGAATGCACAGGAAATTGCAGAAGCCGCAGTTGAAAAAAATATCAGAAGCTACGACTGGGAGGATGAATGCTCTCAAGACATTGAGGTTGAACACTACAAAGAAGTCTCTGAGATTGACGCAACAGAATATAACGTTTACGAAGCATAATTTATGAAACTACCTACTCTCTACTCTCGCACTTCAACTGGTGCTGTTCAAAACTGGACCATTGAAATCATTGGCGATGCTTACTGCACTCACTTTGGCCAAGTTGATGGCAAGCAACAGACTACTGAGCTAACGCATTGCAAACCTAAAAACGAAGGCAAGGCCAATGCTACAACTGCTGCAGAGCAGGCTTTGAAAGATGCCAAAGCTCTGTGGAAGAAAAAGAAAGATGGTGGATGCTTTGAAGACATCAATGACATTGACAAAATGACATTCACAGAGCCCATGCTGGCCAAGAAGTATGAGGATTATGCAGATGATGTTGCATTTCCTGTTTACTCTCAACCCAAGCTGGATGGCATTCGCTGCATTGCTCGCAAGGATGGATTGTGGAGCCGCAATGGTAAGAAGTTTGCAAGTGTACCTCACATTGAACAAGCACTTGCACCATTATTCAATTTGGGTCCAAATTTGGTGCTGGATGGTGAATTGTATTGCGACAAGTTTAGCAATGACTTCAATGCCATCTGTTCTTTGGTTAAAAAGACCAAACCAACACAACAGGACTTAGCTGACTCTGCTGCTAGTATTCAGTATTGGGTCTATGATACAGATCATGAAGCTAAATTCAGCCAAAGGTTTGATGATGTTGTTAAGATGGCTGTTTACATGGTTGCAAAAGATTGCATAGTCATTGTTCCAACAATGTGTTGTTTCAATGCTGAGCATGTGGATGAACTGTATGAGAATTACATCAATGAAGGTTATGAGGGTCAAATGGTTCGCCTGGATAAACCTTATGAGAACAAGCGCAGCAAAAGCCTTTTAAAGCGCAAACAATTCCAAGACAAGGAGTACATTATTCTTGATGTCATTGAAGGTGAAGGCAATCGTGCTGGTGGCGCAGGAGCCATGACGTTTGCAAATGAGCAAGGTGTTCGTTTCAACAGCAACATCAAAGGCACAAGAGAGTATTGTGCACAACTTCTCAAAGAAAAAGTTGATCTCATTGGCAAACCAGCCACAGTTAAATTCTTCAACTTGACACCAGATAATAATGTCCCCCGCTTCCCGTTTGTAACAGCAATCAGAAATTACGAATAGTAAAAACAAGATATGGAAACTACAACACAAAACAAAATACAAGTTGTTGCTGCATTAGTAAATGCAGCAGTTTTAACAGTAATCATTGCATCCTTTTTTATTGGAGCACATCTCAACAAGCAACCAGCTGCTGACATCAACTCAGCTGAACTCATTGCAGATTATGTTGTAGATATGCCAGACAGTGCATTGCGCAGCAATTTGCTCACTGTCTTTGGTGCTGAATACAATGGCACATCACAAGAGCTCAATGAGATACTCAAGTCATATGCAAAGATGAAAATCAAAGAACTCAACCAAGAACTATAATGTTATATTTAATTTTAGTTGCATGGGTGTGTTTCCTGATATACAGTATTGCCGTTGACAACAAACACTAACACATGAATTACTTAGCACAACATTTCTGGAACTACGAAACCAATTCAATTGATGGATTGGCATTGTGGAATGCCTTGCAGCCTCACATCAAAAAGGGTGAGCTCATTGTCAATGTTGGTCAAGGTGAACGTACAGGTCTTAAACTTGTCACTTACTCCAAGACTTATCAATATGAACACAATGCTGTTGCTTGGGATCCTCTGGTGCAGCATTGCCGTGGCATCATCTTTGATGCCACTGATGACTATAAGATTGTAGCTCTTCCTTTCTCCAAGTTCTTCAACTATGGTGAAGGTGGTATTCATTATCCTGCTGCAGGTGCATCTATCAAGCAAATATTTGATAAAGAAGATGGTTCACTTGGCATTTGCTTTCATTGGCATGACAAATGGCACATTACTACTCGCGGCTCTCTCAACTCTGATATTGGTGTTGTGGGTCAGAAGATCTTTGATGAACTGGTAGTTTCTGAAAAAGCAGTATTACTTCCCAAGAATACCTACTTGTTTGAAATCATTGATCCAATCTGTCGGATTGTTGTAAAGTATGATGAAAGCAAACTAATTATTCTGGGTCAGCGCAATCGATATACAGGGGAATGTTTTTATGGTGGCAATGCAATTCCGCCTTGGCCATACTATTCACACAATCGTCATTTCAAATCTCAAGAAGATATGCTCACGTGGCTCAATACCACCAAAGGTACTTGGTTCGAAGGATTTGTGGTACACTTCTCTGATGGTTCTATCTTCAAGTTCAAGTCTGAAGACTACATGCGCTTGCATCGCATCATTGCTCAGTTTACTTTCAAGCGTGTGCTGGAAGCTGTGCAGCAAGGTGAACAAGAAGAGATTCGCAAAGCATTGCCAGAAGAGCTCATTGCTGAGTTTGATCGTTACTGTTGGATGATTGAAGGCAAAGTGGATCAGATTGTTACTCAAGTTGATAAAGCAGTTGGCAATGCTCCAAAAGACTCACGCAAAGAGTTTGCTCTTTACTTGCAGCAGTATTATAAAGGCACAGACATCATAAAGTATGCATTCAAATATTTGGATTTTGAAATGAATGTTGATAAGCTTGGTGAACACATTTTGCAAAGTCTGCACAAAGATGATTTTGAAGTTGCAGAGTCAAAGGAAACAGTTGAATAATCTTTAAACATACACTATAATAACACATGATCGAAATCATCTCACATACTACAAATCGCCCCATTGCATATGAACACTTCTTCTTTGGAGGTGGTGAACAACACGTTAAATTTGATAATGAGGATCTTTTGAATACCTTTAATGCTACTATTTGGCTGCACTATGCACAAGACTCTGAGATTTGGAAGCTTGCTTTGATTGTTGATGCTTTCCGCCGCGCACAGCCTTTGGTCATGCGCTTGAACATTCCTTACTTTCCTGCTGCTCGTCAGGATCGAGTGTGTGTTCAAGGTGAGCCTTTGACTGTCAAAGTGTTTGCAGACTTCATCAATGCTATGAACTTCAACAGAGTAACCATCTTTGATCCTCACAGTGATGTAACTGCTGCATTGCTCAACAATGTTAAAGTTGTTGACAATACCAAGTTTGTTGGTGCCATTTTGGGTGAGATGAATGCTCTCAATAAGACAGGCAAAACTGTGCTGGTTTCTCCTGATGCTGGCAGCAACAAAAAAGTGGCCAATGTTGCCAAGTATTTGAACAACATCACCGGTCAAGAAGTTTCAGTTGTTCGTGCTGACAAGCTGCGCAATGTTGCTACAGGTCAAATCATTGAGACTACTGTGTATGCTGATGACTTGACTGGCAAAGAATGCTACATCATTGACGACATTTGCAGCAAAGGTGGAACGTTTTGTGCACTTGCCAAGGTGCTCAAAGCCAAAGGAGCCAGCAAAGTTTACTTGATTGTGAGTCACTACGAAGGTACAGCTAATATTCAAATGCTCAAAGACAGTGGCATTGATTTGATCTTTACTACCAACAGCAAGCCATTTGTAGATGTCAATGACTCTCTTGTTGTAAAAAGCATCAAAGCATACATGTAATATGAAGTATATCGAAGCACCACAATACAGCGTAGAGATTGATAGGATTCCTGCAAGTGAAAATATCTTTCTTGCAGGCAGCATCACAGGAGCTCAAGATTGGCAGAAAGAATTGGCTTATGATAGGCTCCGAGATTATCCTAGAATCATTGATTTGTTCAATGTATTCAATCCACGTAGAGCCAATTACAATGCACTTGACCATGCATTGGAGCTAGAACAGATTACTTGGGAGCACCATTGCATTGACCTAAAATGTGAACACATTCTATTCTGGTTCACACCTGAAACTCTTGCACCCATTACATTGTTTGAACTGGGTAGTGCATTGCATACTCATGATCATGGCAAAATTTACATTGGCATTGATCCAGAGTATAAGCGCAAGAATGATGTGATTATTCAAACACAATTGCGAAACAAAACGCTTGCTAAACGCATTGTGTTTTCCAAGCAAGATCTTTTGGAGCAAATCATTAAACTCAATAGTTGAAAACAAACAGGAACCCATTTATAATATCATTATGATTACAAACCCCGCAACGCTCATTGATGGCTACAAGTGCGACCATCGCCGCCAATATCCAGACAACACAGAAATCATCTTCAGCAACTTGACTGCTCGAAGCACTCGACGTCCCAATACTGACAAAGTTGTCTTTGCTGGACTGCAATACTTCGTCAAGGAGTATCTCATCAAGCAGTGGAATGAAAACTTCTTCTGCAAACCCATTGACGAAGTAATTGCCAAGTTCAGCAATCGCATCAACAACTATCTTGGCCCCAATGATGTTGGCGAACAGCACATTCGTGACTTGTATGCATTAGGCCATTTGCCTGTTGTTATCTTGGCTCTGCCAGAAGGCAGTGAACATGCTCTCAAGGTGCCAAGTTTGGTGCTTTGGAATACTGATGAACGCTTTGGTTGGTTCACCAACTACTTGGAGACCATTCTCTCTACCAGCGTTTGGGGCATGTGCACCAGCGCAACTACTGCTCATCAGTACAAGAAGCTGTTGACCAAATATGCTGCAGAGACTGTTGGCAATACTGATTTCGTTCAATGGCAAGGTCATGACTTCAGCTTCCGTGGCATGTTTGGGATGGAGGCAGCTTGCATGAGTGGTGCTGCTCACTTGTTCAGCTTCACTGGCACTGATACCATTCCAGCCATTGACTTCCTGGAGCAATACTACAATGCTGATGCAACCAAAGAGCTTGTTGGTGGTAGTGTTGCTGCAACAGAACACAGCGTCATGTGCGCAGGCGGTGCTGATGATGAGATTGGCACCTTCCGTCGACTAATCAACGATGTGTATCCCAAAGGCATTGTTAGCATTGTGTCTGATACATGGGACTATTGGAATACTCTCACCAACATTGCTCGTGAGCTCAAGAGTGAGATCATGAATCGTGATGGCAAGGTTGTCTTCCGTCCTGATACTGGAGATCCAGTCAAGGTGGTTGTGGGTTATAAAGTTTTTAATTCGGCGTTTGCAATTAATTGTAATAAAGGAACTAATTGGGATTGCGATTATGAAGATGCTTATGAAGCAGGTTATGAACTAATTAAATTCGAAGATCAATTCTATACTTTAACGGAAAGCTTTCTCTTGGGAGAAGTCGAAATTGAGGATTTGAAAGTAGATATTTCTGAAGCTGAAGTCAAAGGCTCCATTGAATGTCTGTGGGAAGTCTTTGGTGGCAAAGTCAATGACAAAGGCTTCAAAGAACTTGACCCACATGTAGGATTGATCTATGGCGACAGCATCACATTGGAGCGTGCTCAGCAGATCTGTGAAGGTCTCAAGCGCAAAGGCTTTGCCAGCACCAACATTGTGTTTGGCATTGGCAGCTTCACTTACCAGTTTGCAACTCGTGATACTGATGGATATGCAGTCAAAGCTACATATGCTAAGATCAATGGTGTTGACAAAGAGATCTTCAAGTCACCCAAAGGTGCTGAGTTCAAGAAGAGTGCTAAAGGTCTTACTGCTGTATTCAAAGATGCAAATGGTGAGTTTTATCTCAAAGATCAAGCCACTTGGGAGGAAGTTAACAATTGTGAATTCGTCAAGGTGTTTGAGAATGGAGAATTGCTCAAAGATTGGACATTGCAACAAGTTCGCAACAACCTTGCTCAATACGTCTAAGCCAATCAAAGGGTGCATTTCGGTGCACCCTTTTTTATATTTGGAACCTCAGAGATATTTGTTGAACATATTCAAAACGACATTACAATATAGTATGTTAAATTTTAAAAGAAAAACAAAAGAACAAGAGTATCAAGAAATTGATGCAGTGCGTGATGCTCTTGGTGGTTACATCAATTTTGATGCATTGACTGATGTTAAGCTGTTGAGTGTAACAAGAGCCAACATCAATGAAGATGGCAATGATCCTAGATGGACTGGTGAATGTACAGTAGCTGTTTTCTGCAAACCAGACAATTCATTCATTGAACATGAACTAGACATCAGTCGTCGCGATCACATTCATCTCATCAACAAACTCAACAACAAATAATCAAATTATGAAATTAAAACTACTTCCTATCATTGCTGCCTTTGCATTGGCTAGCTGCACTGAAAATCAAATGGCTAAATCATTTGGCGGTACAATGAAAGTTGATCTGCCACCAAATACAAAGTTTGTATCAGCAACTTGGAAGAACGAAGAGCTTTGGTACATTCATCGTCCCAGCAAAGCAGGTGAGACTGCTGATGTTGTGACCATGCAAGAAGATTCCAACTTTGGTCTGATGCAAGGCAAAGTAATTTTCACTGAACACTAAGATGAACAAGGAACAGCAGAGGATCAAAATTGCAGAAGCGTGCGGATATACACATGTCCGTATTATCAAAGCCATTGAAGGCCCACCTGATATTGGAATTGGACATCATCCAACTGAACCACATTCTGTTCCAGATTATCGCAATGACCTCAATGCAATGCATGAAGCGGAGAAAATATTCAAACTTGGAATGAGAAATCGATATGATGCAGAGCTCGGCTTAATTGCACAGCGTGACTACTGTTTCATCTGGGAGACATCTGCTGCTCAAAGAGCAGAAGCTTTTCTCCGAACCCTAGACCTTTGGGAAGAATAAAACATTATGGATAAAGAAAAACAGCGGATCAAAATTGCAGAGGCGTGCGGCTGGACTGGTTTTGAAAAATCTCACGGATATGCACCACATCCAACAGGCATCGACCCATTGGATGGCAGGCGTGAAGATCTCTTAGATTATTGCAATGACCTCAACGCAATGCACGAGGCGGAGAAGTATTTCGACGGTAAGCCAGTTGACCTGCGCTCCCTTTGGATAGACAACCTCGCCGTCTGCTCGGAGTGGCCAAAAACCACAAACGCAATGGAGCTAAAGTTTGAAGTCTCCTACGCAATGCAACGACTTGCCGCCGACCCACGGGCCGAAGCATTTCTTAAAACATTAAATGTTTGGGAAGAATAAAAAATATGACAGACCCCTTTACCAGCACCAGCAACATCGTCAAGCGGTTGCACAAAGAATACAACAAACATCCGAAGCTCGTCGTTGCAGTGGATTTTGACGACACCTTGTACGACTTTCACAAACAAGGCGCTCTGCATGAAAGAGCCATCAATGTTGTGAAGCAGTGCAATGCACTTGGATTCTATGTGGTTCTTTGGACTGCATCTGCTCCGGAACGATTCAACTTCATGAATGAGTACATGACAGACAATGGCATTCATGTAGATGCTATCAATGAGAACCCTATCAAGCTCCCGTTCGGCAACAATGGTAAGATCTATTACAATATTTTGCTGGACGACAGGGCAGGACTAGGACAAGCACTGGATGCACTGGAGATCTTCCTGGACAACATCCAGAATAGTCGTGAGCCAGCAACAGAGGCACCTCAACCAGAGAAGCCAGATGCGAATCCCATTGCTGTACAGACGCTCAATTGCAGTCAATTGTTGCATGAAGCAGGTCTTGCAAGTCCACGCACATGCAAGGTTTGTGGATTGGGTCCATGCAAATATGCTAAAAATTAAAAATCAGTTGACACAATCAGGAACCCTTATACATTGCATCAATGAAAACAGCAAAACAACTCGGACTAACTCCTACTCAACACAAGAATCTTGCCAAGCTTACTGTGTTTACGCACAACAAGGTTGAACCTCCTCGTTTCAACATCAATTCTTTTTTTAATCCTGGCAACAACCGTTGTAAGCACATTGCATTTAACATCTGCCCCAGCATCAAAGATTATGAATGTGGCACCACTGCATGCTTTCTTGGATATGGCATTCCAGCTGGCATCAAAGCACACAAGCATGAAATGTGGGAGAAATATAGTGCTCGTGCATTTGGCATCAACATTAAAAATGTCAACAATGATGTTGATGCATATAATTTTTTATTCGCTGAAGATCACAAAAACAGCAAAGATGCTGCAGTGCTGCGCGGCGCATGGTTTCTCATGCATGGTTTGCCAGATGATGCACAAGTACCAGATGATGCAGAAGATGATGCAGAAGCTGAAGGGCTTTGTTATTGGGAAGCGCCTAGTGATTTCAAGCCTGATTGGGCCGCCATTGAAGCCATTGCAAATCAATAACACATGAGCAAACCTCTTATTCATGCCCAATCTTCAGCCCGTAAATATGGTGGTGATCCAATGGATTACCTCGACATCCACTCTTTCATGGACAGCTCCAAAGCTGTAACCTCTCTTCCAAGTCACAGAGCATTAACTCACAACACTTGGTTTGTATCAACAGTATTGACCAGAGTGTTTGGAGAAGTGTTCAAACGCAAATCTGATGGCAAGCTCATTTCCACTCGCGACATTGGTGAACAGCACATTGCAGAAGACTTCAATGGATTCATTCCAAGTGCTTCTGACTATTTGGACTGCATGAATGTTGCAGATTGGATGATGAATGGCAAGGGTGCACCTCCATCACACGCACTCATTTTAAAGCAAAGAAAAACAAAAGAATCAGTTGAACAAACACCAACCCGAATCCATATTGACTAATATGAAAAAGATCGACGAACTAAAAACTAAAATCACTGAAGCCAATGAACGCATCAACGAGCTTAAAAAGCAAGTGCAGAAGGAGCTGCAAGCAGAATTCAACGGAGCTCTTGCTGAACTATTTGATGCTTACCCATTTGTAACATCTCTTAGCTTCACTGCTTTTCAGCCTTCTTTTAATGATGGTGACCCATGCACATACAGTGCTAACCATGCGGATTGTAATATCAATGGTTATGATAGGTACGATGATAGTGCAGAGGGTGAAGGTGAAAACGTTTGCCGCAATGCTCGTGAGACCATCTACGTTGAAGAGCCTAATCCAGAATATGATTGTAATTATAGGGGCTGGGAAAGCAATAAAAGGGATAAGACCAAACATGTTAAAAAGCCTAATCCAGATTTCAATCCTCTGTACAAAGAAGCTGTTGAAGCATTCCGCAGTGCTCTTGCAGTTGTTGATGATGACAATTGGGAACAAATGGTTGGTGATAACGTCAAAGTAATCATCACTCGTGAAGGCATTACTACTGACGGATACGATCACTACTAACATGAAATTTACTCAAAACATTCAAAGAGAAGTAGATGTTGCAACCATTGAAGTCATCTTGCCTGTGCGCTATGATGATGAGGACATTCCTTATGATGCACCAAAACGTTGTGGGGATATGTGGCAAGCTAAAATTAATATTACAACAGGTGAGATCTATGATTGGCCACGAGGCAAAACCCTTGACATGCATATGAAAGTGGTTGATAGTGGGGTATACATCTTGCGTGATGGTGGTAACATCATTGCTGAACGCAACGATTATGTGCCTCATGGCATTGTTCCTGGTGAGTGGGGTGATTATGTTCATCTTAAAATTGATGAAACAGGTAAAATCACCAATTGGCCAGAGAAAATTAGCTTGTGTGGCTTTGAAGGTTTTGGTGATGAGTAACAATTTGAGCGTGTAGCTAAACGTAAAGAAGCCAGCCACAGGACGTATACTCGAACGTGCAGCGATTACGATAAAAATGCGCCACGTCATTGCAGGTTCAAATCCTGCCACACTCATTATTTAAAAGGAAAGTTGATATAATAATATTATGAACGATCAAATAACGAAAAAAGTGCTGGCACTGATGCCAGCGGAAAAACGCTATGAATACACACTCGACATCGACGACATCAGGGCAACGGATGAGTTTCGTCACAAAGAATCAGATGTTGTTGAAACAGCAGATCACTGGAACTTCAAAGAAGTGGGTTTGGCATGGAGTTTTACCCCTACCTATGCCGAACTCGCCGCCAACTACCTCCGCCGCCAGCACGGCTCGAACGAATGGAAACCCTGCACCAAGGAGGTGGCAGCGTGAAGGCGTGGAAGAAATTGAAAAACAGGATCGAACGTCTGCCCAAGTTGGCGAGATTCTGGAGATTAACGACTGTCCGCAAGACGCATTATGCCGTCGCAGAACACAAAGGCGATCCGCCAATGTCGGTGGACACGCCTTTATCTCTTTGGCGCAAAGCGTGGCTGGCGAGGCTGCTCAATGAAGATGTGCTTCTGGAACATTATGACGGGACTCCATACGGTGGATGGCGCTCAGTGTATTACTGGCCCGCTCGAAAAATGGAACGTCCACGCAAGCACGGGAGGCAGCAAAATAAATATGGAAAACACTGACAAACTCACAGCCGCCGAAGCGGTATTTGGATTCGCAGGCTGGCTTACATCCAGACCAGAAAAGACAGCAATGAGCAGCGCCGATGATGCGGCATGTATTGCCCGCCTCTGTGGTCAGTTCATCAAGGAAAACGGACTTGCTGAACCTCGCGACCGCTGGGAAAACAATCTGATTCATCCTTCCGGCGAATGTTCCCACGGCAACGAAGTTGGGCCGAACGAATCAAACGCAGCGGACCGGCTGCGCAACGCATCGCAAGCATGATAGATCAACTCCAGCCGGTTCGCTGCCGTGCCGTGTTCGGCCCCGTTTGACCCAATATTATGATTGACCCAATGAAAACTGAAGGCGCTAAAGCTCTCCAACTGTGGAGCAATAGCGACAAATGCAAACAAGCCATCTCTGATGGAGTGCTGACTCCAGACATCGACCGGCACTTATATAGTGCATTCCTCGACGGATGGAATCACGCCATCGCTGCGGTTCAAAAAGCCATCGCGGACGAGAGTGGGCCGAACGACAAGCTCACCCACGAGGCGGGCGACCAAAGACTATGAAAACACAAGAGACAAAAACGCCCGACTCGTTGGGTGCAGCGCATGGTTCGGCGACGGTTCTGGATGAATATGTTCGGATAGACAAAGTAATCCGCGACTGTGAGAACTCAATGCTGGTTGCGGAACGCCTGAAAGCTCGCGGCCACAACCTGCCCGAACGCGAAGTGGACGCGGTGCGCCTGAAGCTCTCTGAGGCGATGGTTGAGCGCGACTTCTTGGACGAACGTCCCAGCGATGGCATCCGCCGACGAGAAAACTCCACCGAAGGAAACAACTTGATGACTACTGAAAACACTGACACACCACTGAAGGCGGATTGCTCATCCGCGCCTTGTTCGGCTCTTTTTGTGAACGTCCCTCCAATTCTGGAGTTGCGAGATTACGTGACCGCTCACGGCTACGGAGTGACCGCAAGATTCGACTTCACGGATGTTCCCGCGAAATACCACGGAGACATGCTGATGCTCATCCGTCTTGGCGGCTACCACTTGGCACGACCCGCGAGCGATCCACCAAAGCCGCAACCGCCAGCGAAGAGGTGGTGGCATAAATTTCTGCCGAACGATCAGGTCAGCAACCGAGGGAGCGAAAATGAGCATTGAATCCAAAACAAATACCGCCGCGACCGAAGGTTGCGCTGCACCGGCTGGGTATGTGAGGGCGCCGTGGCAGTGCCACTGTGTAGGCCACTGGCCCGGTCCCGTGCTCAAAGACTCACGATGGCCCAAGGCTGAGTTCGTATGCACCGATTGCGACGGCACAGGGATCACCCGAATAATCGCCAGCCCATCACATACCGTCGAGGTAGCCCGCGAATCGGGCGAGAAAAGATCATGAATACAAAACCAACTCCACCGCCCGATTCGTTGGGCTCACCGTCTTGTTGTGCCTCTTTTGAGGTGTGGATCGCCGGAAAGCCCGAGTGGGCGGAAACTATAAATGCCCGCACGGCTGGCAAAGCGAAATCCGAATATCACCGGGAAGTAACTGAATCATGGCCGGGAATCAGCTTCATGAAGGTTCGATGTCGGAAGGTTGGAAAGCCTGTGACCAGCGAGCGGTTCCGCGCCAATGCAAAATATCGCGGAATGCCCGATGTGGAATGCGGCCAGCGGGTGACGGTCAATGGTAATGCCGGGACGATCACGGGCCACAACTCAAGCGCGAACTTCGAGGTGCTCTTTGATGACGATGCGCCCCACTACGCCGGATTGAAGCTGAACGTCCACCCGCAAGACGTGGTTCTGATTCGGCACAACGTCCCTGCTCTGGCACAGAGCGGGGGAGAGAAACCAACAACGAAGGAATCAAACTCATGAATGGAACTGAACTCAATAATGCCACAGCGCCCCGCTCTGTTGACCAGCAGCAGGCTTGTT
>Ga0181346_1000640_pt1 | contig 15371 bp, 19 predicted proteins | sample Su13VDMM15DN_FD_130100 | JGI IMG/M metagenome (GOLD analysis project Ga0181346, IMG submission 130100) | Freshwater viral communities from Lake Michigan, USA - Su13.VD.MM15.D.N | ecosystem: Environmental > Aquatic > Freshwater > Lake | place: USA: Michigan | collected 2013-07-15 | reverse complement strand
TATTTAGACAGAATCTTTTGCACCACAACACGATTTGATAATTCTGTATTGCCGGAGATGTTGTATATTTCATTCTTAACCCCGGCATCAATAATAGCAGCAACAGCCTGTACTGTGTCAGTAACGTGTAACCAAGTGCGACGAGGTTCTCCGCGATCGTGCAGGTCTATAGGCTTGCCTAGTTCTAAATATTTCACACTCTTAGGTATTAGCTTTTCTACATATTGTCCGATGCCGTAGTTGTTTGTAGGACGAACAATCACATAAGGTATTCCGTGTGTGCGGGCCCATGCATTGATCAGCATGTCTGCAGCAGCCTTTGATGCTGAATAAGGATTGCTGGGATTCAGCATGTGTTGTTCTGTGTGAGATCCTGATTCAATGTCGCCATAAACTTCATCTGTGGAAAAATGCAGTAATACTGGACGTTTGTGAACAGGTATCGCACGCATCAGTTCTAGTATATGGTGTACACCGCAAACATTGCTTTTGATAAAAATATCACTGGCCATGATTGAATTGTCTACGTGTGTTTCTGCTGCGGCATTAATAAAGTAATCGCAGTCGCGCAAAGGTACTAGGTCGTTTATATCTTGTGGTAAAAATGTAAAGTTCGAGTATTGATTAAACTTGGTCAACCAAGACTGATTGCTGGCATAGGTCGTCTTGTCCACACCAATTACATACCATCCGCGGTCCAGCAGAAGTTGTGTAATGTGTATGCCTATGAATCCCAGGCATCCAGTTACATAAAGAACTTTCTTCACAACTTTCTTGCCTTTACCAACAGGTGCCATCCCAGATATTCTTTTACAGCATCACGCATGACAGGTTCCATGGCTTCGAACCACGGTTCTAATTCAAATATGCCTTGTTTGTATTTTGCTACATTATACATGAAGCAGTGGTCCTGTCTAATACGTTCGATCTTGTATAATCCTTGCATCAGATCTTCGATTTCTTCGCGAGTGTAGGCTTCTGCATATGGACAGCCGGCCTGTGCTTCAAACTGATCCAGACCTTTTTGTATCATGGCATACTTCCAGGAGTTGCGTGCATATACCATGAACCTTAGTTCTGCTGCAGAGTTCATGACTGTGCTGATATTTTTCAAGTGATCACGCATGCCCGGAAAATGGTGTAGTACACCGTAACTGTAGACCAGATCAAACTGACCCAATTCTTGCAAGGCTTTCACATCTGTTACATCACAATGCAAAAACTCGCCTGGTAAACTTAGTGTATGAAATCTCTGACGACAAATATGTAAACTTTCTTTTGAAAGATCAATGCCTACGTACTCAGCACCGTGTCTGACAAACTGCTCTGCATCTGTGCCAATACCGCAACCAATCTCTAACACACGAGCGCCGCGCCATAAGTGAAAGCCGGCAAAGTCCAAGATATGTGGCTCTGCACGATAGCGTTTGGCAGTGACTGCTTCAAAGTATTCTGCAGTGCCAATGGGATGGTCACTGTGACCTATGTTACAAGGTTGACGATTCCAGTATTCTGTAATTCGTTGTTTAATATCTAATGTCATTTTGTTTTATATTGCGACAATTGTTTATTAGGATCGCATTCGGGCCCGCACATCTTGGCCCAGGGATCTTGTTTACCGTCAAACACATTGCGAAACCATTCAGTGTCCTGATCAATGGTTTTAAGATATGTGTTGATTGTTACACAATCAACTGCTCTTCTTTTTCTCCAAGAGTTGTGATTAAAATCTTGTGGGTGATTGTGATTACCTTCCAGCATAGGACGATTTTTAAAAGTTTCATCGTTGTTGTTGCCAGTCAGATCATATCGATCATGTACCACCTTAATATCAATATTTTTCATTATGTCTAGCATATAACTCATTTGGCTAATCCATGCATCGCTAATTTGGTGCGGACTTAAATATTCAAATAGTTCATACCATTTTCTAGGCACTATGGGAAAGATAGCATACGGATGTTCTTTATGTGTCGGCATACGTAAACAACAAAATTTACCGGTGTGCTTGACAATTTCTTTGTCCCACTCTGCACTTTCCATGAATGCATCGTCATTCCAAAACATTAGCCAATCTCCAGACGCTACTTTGGCACACTGATTAACATATTCATTAAGACGAATATAACCCATTGGAACGAATTCTAAACAAGTGTATCTAGCTCCGACATCGTCTATCTTGGCAGCAATGTTTTCAACAAAATATGCAGACGATGCTTTGTCGTTATTGTCAAACGCAAGAACAAACTGTAAACTTTTTGGATCGCTGGCTAGATTAATCAAGCTCATGATGCTACGATCGAGTGCATCAGTACGCCCCCTACTAGGCAGCAGTATTGATATCTTAGTTGATTGATTGGACATAGTTATGAATTGATAAAAGTTGTTCCAGAAGGTTACCTAACTTGTCTAACTGTACCATGTTAGGACCATCACTGGGTGCAGAATCTGGATCTTGGTGGGTTTCAATAAACACCGCATTAACACAGCCAGTGGCCACTGCTGCCCGGGCCAAATATGGTACCATGGTTCTATCTCCGCCGGACGTTGTACCCATTGCACTGGGTTGCTGTACGCTGTGCGTAGCATCATATACTATGGGATATCCTGTTTCAGCCATGATAGGCAAGCTACGCATGTCGACCACAAGATTATTATATCCGTGTGTGTATCCTCTTTCGCACAGCATGATACGCCGATTGCCGGTAGATGCAATTTTGTCTGCAACATTTTTCATGTCTTGCGGGGCAACAAATTGACCTTTTTTAACATTAATGGCCAGGCCTGTTGCACCTGCTGCCAATAATAAATCTGTTTGTCTACAAAGAAATGCTGGGATCTGCAGCACATCAATACCGGCGTCTGCACAGATCTGTGCTTGATAACTTTCGTGTATGTCTGTTAAAACTGGCATGCCAAACAGATGTTTAATACTGTTCAATATTTGCAAGCCCTGGTCAATTCCAACACCACGTTGTGTGTTAACACTAGATCTGTTGGCCTTGTCAAAGCTGCTTTTGTAAATAACAGGAATACTCAACTTCTGTGTTATCTCCTGTATTGCGCCAGCCATCTGTTCAGCATGACTCTGACTCTCAATTTGACAAGGACCTGCAATAAGAACCAGTGGTGAATCACCTCCGATGGTGATCTTACCGATATTAAATTTATTCAAATAAATCCTCTTTGTATCTTTTACCAATGTCTAATTACGTTTGCTATAATAAAACAGCAAGTGATAACATGTATGCTGATCCAGGATGTCTTTAAGAATAAAGCTATACGTGCTTCTCTCAATGAGAGTACAGGAACATCTGGACGATCGTGGTCTGTTTCGCCCATCAAATGTCCAGTTGCTCGTGCCCAAATTTTTTCAAAACTGTTCAAGCAAACAAATCCTCATTCCATTCACGGTGTCCTTCTCTGTAGGCCATGTTGCTTTGTGTTTCACGTACTTCTACACGATAACACCAAAGTCTCGCAGCTTCTGCCTGTCCCCACATGTCGGGAATATAAACACCATTCACAAACCGGTACAGCTGATCAGCAAGTCCTTCGCAACCTAATCTAGGTAGAATGGTCAGCTTGGCCATATTCTTTGACTCCAGTAACCGGTATGTCTCCAATTCTGGATCATCTTCAGCCACAAGCAAGGTATGGTCAAATTGACTTTCCAGCACGTTTTTTAGTTCTTTGAGACCACCGTAGTCAGCTGCCCAGTTACGCACATCTAAGTGATCCGTGCCAAAGTAAAACTTCATACTAAAGCTATAGCCATGAATCAAGTTACAATGACTATCAGCTCGCCATTGTCTGTAGGCACAAGGAAAAGAATCGTGATACTCTTTGGTGCTGGTATATCGGTATTGAATTGGTTGATTTGCCATGTTGATCTCCTATGATATATTATAGCATAGGCAGCAGAATTTATAAAGCGGGATGATGTCCAGAGACCGCTTTTAGTTAAGTAGACGTATTGAGTTTAGACAATGCTTCTTTCAACTGTGAAACAAAGTGACGTCCCACATACACTGTAGCAACTTCTTCTCCCATGCTAATAGTTTTTTCTGCCAACATGTCTAAGGGAATGTAAACTTCGAGTTTGGCTTCTTGAATTCCAGTTGCTTCATTTGTTACTACTTCTTGATTCATAATTCTCATTTGGTATTCCTTATCTTGGTGCAAACTCTTGTTGGAGTTTGACATTATCAAAAAACTCTTTCTTGGTACCGGAATCAGTTAAAAATGAACCCTTTAGTACTGTAGTCTGAGTAAGCGAACTATGTGCCATAATCCCGCGATTTTCGCAACAACCGTGGGTTGCTTGAATGTAAACAGCCACATTTTCACTGTCTGTTGCTTTACTTATTTCTTTTGCAATATCGTTGCAGAGTTCTTCCTGGAGCGTGCCGCGGCGAGCACACCACTGAGCGATGCGAGTATACTTGCTGAGGCCAATAAGTTTATTGGCAGCGATGATCCCGATGTAAGCCACACCAACCACAGGTTGATGATGATGACTACACATAGAACGTAGCTCACTGCGGACAACGAGCATACCTTCATAACGATCCTCTGAATCATTTGGAAAAGCCGTTGCATCTGGTGCTGGATCATATCTACCTGCCATAATTTCGTTAAAGTACATTTTAGCTAATCGTTTAGCAGTACCTTTACTATTTGGATCGTTTTCGCGATCAATAAGCAAGCTATCAAGCACTTGTTCAAATGCTCCGGTTGCTTCGTTGATTAGTGCATCTTTTTCAACATCGCTGATATATTCACTAATGTTGTCGCCTGCCCAGAAACGTTTGTTTCCTTGTTTAAGTCTATCGCGGATAACCTGGCTAAGAGGTTTGCCGTCTTCTTCTCTATAATGTAGTTCTGTCAATTTTGTTTTCTCCGAGTTATAGGGTCGAGGATGACCAGTCATGTTGTATTATAAAGGTTATTTAGGTTGTAGTCAACTAATATGAATATATCGTAAATCAGGGTATGGAATTTTAGTAACCGACTTGGTTACTAATTTCAACAGCTCAATGCCGCGGTCACAATCTTCTAATGTAGGGCAGTAGTGATATCCTTGATGGAATTGTTTTTGGTCGGACCATGGATGTACACGCAAGTCTCGTCCATCGCTACGCATTTGACTTAATGATTGATACACAGACAAATCATCTGTAAGTACTGCTCCGACTTTTCCCAGCTGCAAGGGCTTGCCGTTACCAAAACTCAGGCATTGTATTTGGCCTGCACGATACATGCCAGGCGCAAGTCTACGTGCGCTATCCCAAATTCCGGTGTTACCAAACTGATATTCGCCTTGATCAAACCAATCACATTCAACCAACTCATACTTGATGTTTAGTTGACGCATCAGCTGAAGAATACTCAGATAGGTATGTGCAGGGAAACTTAGTTCAGCGACTTTTTCGTAACGTAAGCATAACTCGATAGCATGGGTGCAACCATCAGTTAATACAACATACGGTGCACCAGTATATTCAGCTAAGGCTGTTTCAAAATCAAATAAGACTTGGAAGCTCATCGGTTGTACCAGTTCCATGTGTCAGTTAATCCAGTCTGTATAGTTGTAGACGGGATAAAATTTATGTCATTTAACATTTTGCTGTTGTCTAATACTTTGTGTAGTACACCGTCATCGGTGGGATCTCCCCAGACAATGTCTATAGATTTCTCGGATATATCAACCAACAGCTGAGTCATTTCTCTTACACTGGTACCCTGTCCTGTGCTGATGTTAGTGGGCGCATTGGTTGCTGTTGCTAATTCGGCATAACGGCATACAGCTTCGGCTGTGTCTCGAGTATAGATAAAATCTCTTACGCCTGCACCAGTGCCAAACATGTTTAATTTTTTGTCAGCACCTTTAATTTTGTTCAACATACTGCCGACAAAATGACTGCGCTCAACATCAACATGCTCGCCAGGTCCGTACACATTGCTCAGTATCAAATACTCCCAGGGAACATCTAAAGTACGCATGGCTTCTAGCATCCACGCTTTACTCATTGCACTATATTTTACACTGGGATGGTAAGTACCTGTGCCTATTAGATCTTCTTTCATCACACCGTTGGCTGTGCCAGGATAAATGCAAGCACTGCCAATGTTGATAAATTTTTTGATTTCCAACCGCTGTACCAATCTACATACATTCATAGATATGATAGTATTCTTATACAGTATACTGTGTTGTAATTCTTTGTTAAAAACTATGCCACCGTAGAATCCGGCAGCATTAATAACAACATCAAAATGACCACTTATATTTAAAATTTGCAAGGTATCTTCTAAATTGCATTCCATTGATCCAATGCTGGTCCATTGCCAATCGGGTCTTTGTTGTTGCAGTATTGTACCAATAAATCCTGTACCGCCTAGTAGCAGTACGTTCATTTAAGCACCGTTACAGGGTTTGTAGAATCATCCCACTTTTTAGTCAGTAGACTGATAGCTTTGCAATCTGTAATGGGATAAAATGTGTGTGCAGTAAATGTAGGAATATAGATAGTGACGCCAGGCCCTACAATAATCTTTCGTTTGGTGCCATCATCTAATGTTTCAACATACACACCCTCGCCGTGTACTATCATAATGTATTCTTCAAATTCTTCGTGATAATGATTACCGCGAGTGACACCGGCTTTGGTGTCAATATAAACAAATTCAACAATGGGAGTATGCGGAACATAGCTAAAGATAGCTCCGCGGTGATCAATGCCCTTGTCATTGATATCAGGTTGCAATACTTGTATGCGTCCGGTCATTTTATGTAAATTTCTCTTTGATTTTGTTCGATAGCTTGCATGATTTCGCTTGCCACATAGTCTGGGGAATGACTATTTTCTTGGTCGTACATGTTATTTACGTCTTCCACTGTATGCGTTCCTAGAAAGTTTCTGTATCTAAAGTTGGTTTTTGTTGGGCCAACTTTGACCTCTAAGACATCAACATGTGTAGCTTCTTGACGAATAAGATCTATCGCACATTTACTGGCTGCCTTGGTGCTGGCATATATGCTATGATAAGGTCTAGCACCATCTAGCAGAGCAGTACTGATCCAAACATATCTGCCGTGTTCTCTTGAACTGGCATAGTGTTTGAGCAAAAATAAGTTGCTGGTGTAGTTTACTGTTATTTGGCTAAGTTGATTTTGCCAAGAGTTGCCCAGGAACCCTAAGAAAGTTCCTTGGCTGTGTCCTGAACAATTTAATAGTAGATCGTATTTTGAAAAGTCCTGAGAGAATATTCGATCAGGATAATTCAAGTCTAGATCAACGCTAGTCCATCCTGTAACTGTGTGCCCTTGAGCTGTCAACAGTTTAGATAAACTAGTACCAATACCACCAGATACACCTAATACTAATACGTTCATTATTTGTTCTTGATAAGCGGGTATTTGGCCTTGGCAACGTGTTCGCGATATCGCCAATTTGGTGATCGATACCATTTGGTATCCCATTCTGGTAGAGTCATAATATCTACAATACGATCCACAGTACCGTTGTTCCAGTCGCTAATCAAACCAATGTTACGATGCGGTGCATTTAATAATGTAGTCAACTTAGCAGTAGCATCGTCCATTGACCAAGGCACATACATGCGTTCGTGATCATTGGCAAATGTTTCCGGAAACGATCTATACGCAGGATACAGAACATTACACCCAAGAGTATCAGCTTCGCTTACTGTATTAGAGACCCAGTCCTGTAATGCACAGTTGAACAGCACACGACTATCGTTAACTAATGCGTAGTATTCATTCTTGCTTAGATTCTCGTGAATTTCCAACTTACCCGCTGCTGCTAACGCACGAGCCCGTTTAACATACTCATCGTTATTACTACGCAACGGCCCACCGGAGAATATAGCAAATGTAACATCTGAATTAGTTTCCTGGAAACGTTCAGCCAGATCCATATAGAAGCCAGGCTGTTTCTCTTGATCAAAACGTGCAGCAAAGCCTACTCTGCGTCGACGTTCTGCAAATGGTCGAATGTTATCTGCACCACCGATACGTTCCAGCACTTCATCTTTGCCAAAGGCCAAGCCTGAAATATTGTAGATTGGAGCTGTCCAGCCTGCAATCTTCATGTGTGCTACCATTTCTTCGTTAGTGGCAAGTACGCCTGTCACAAACTCATTGACCATTTTTTCATATAGTCCCATCCACTTTTCCATACCGCACACATGAACAAAGTCGTCGGGATCAATACTCTGAGCAAGACATCTAACGTATATGAGAGGGCGGTGCTCTGCAGGAACCTGATCCATGATGTAAGGCAAACTTTCGATACCTGGTTGAAACATGTCTTCAAAGTAGATGACATCTTCATTAGTGACTTCGCCTTGTTGCATCAGACGGACCAGATTCATCATCTGGCTCATGCCAAAATAACTGCGGCCATGTGCGTCTAGTACCTGACCTACACTGATCTTCTTAGTGTTGTTGAGATTTTCGCCTGGCACATATACAACATCAAGGCCTCGACGTTCAAATACACGTTGATTCCATTCTGTCAGTTGTAGGGTGTAACGAGCCTCATAAGACTCCAGTCCCATGTAGTAGAGTTTACGCATCAACGGCTCCGTGGGCTGTCTTGGAACCACATGTCTTTGACATGCTTGCCTTGCAGACTTTTGTTGAATTGTTGATAAGCATAGCTTTTCCAGTTGTATAGATCAGCTTCGTTAAACTTGTACCCATATCTGCGACAAAAGTCCAGATATTGTTCAAGGTCCTCAAAAATTTGATTGACCTTGGGGTTAGCTTTGATTGATGGCTTGGCCATTTTGTTTCCTTGGTTTATTAAAACTTAGTTGCGGTGAGAAATGTTTTTACTGCCAGAGTAATCGATCTCACCATTTCGATTACTTAAAATTAAATTATTTTTTGTATTTGAGGTATTAATAATTTTTCTGCTATAAGTCGATGACCCTCTTGCGTGGGATGGTAAGTTTTTGTATTTAATACACCCGCATCACTCAAATATTTTGATCTGTTGTCGTCGATGCGTCCATTGCTGTAATGATGCTGATTGTCTTCTGGAGTGTGTCCACTTATTATACACAAATTACTCATGAGATCTGTAAATTTTGATTCGAAACACATTCGATTCTTAACCGGAAGTGGGTAATCGTGATGATTAAATGTATCAATCCATAAATTTTTTATACCGTTGTTGGCAAAATAGTTATTCCATAACATCATTTGCTGACTTATTTTTTCTAGTTCTTTTTTATGGTCGTAGTAGTCTGTTAGATAAGCACGATGAAATTGAGACTTCGCATCAAACTGACCCAACATGATATTTTCCCATGTTTTGTTTGTAGCATTGTAAAATTCTTTTCTGGCAGTTGATGTAATAAACCATAACACAATAAGATTATTTTCTTTGACTTGTTTGGATCGATACGGCGGTCCAAAAAAATGTTCTGATGCCAATCTAAATTGTCGATCATTACTGCTGGCACCTTGGCTGTAATTTATTTGAGTGCCGCTGAAATGTCTGGTTACCAATGATCGATAACTATAAAGTTCTATTTGTTGTTCTTCGTAGTCAGAAGGATCCGGTGATCCAAAATTTCCAATTAAATTAATATTTTTTCCGTAGGTCCAACTACATCCAAAAAATAAAAATGTCGGATTGGTTACTGCTTCTAACATTTATTTCCTTAGATTGAAACGAGTTGGTTAGGGCGGTGAGTATTGTATTTTATCAAGCAGCCGTTCTCACCATCTTCGGCCACTTCTATCCAGACATTGCGTCCGGGATATTTTCCAGCGATCTGCAGGTACAGATCATCTGCCATCATTTCACAGCTCTTGTAGTCCAGTGCTAAAATTGCATCTTTGTATAGGTTCTCCAACCAGCGTTTGAATTGGATAAACTCGATATCACGGTCGTTGTGCCAGACATCAATCCATACCCGGAAATGGAAAGTGTGACGATGAGGATAACCCAGGAACGATACATCATATTCATCTCCTGTGGCCAACGCAGGATCTGTCAAGGCTGCAGGATATTTATGGATGCCTTCTTTTTGAAACGTTACCCAAATTTGTCTTTGGGCTGTTTCTTTAATACGTTCTATTTGTTCGCGTTCTGCATTAATCATTAGTCGGGTCTCCGTAAAAATTCCCAGGATACAATTCGGGCAATAGCAGCAGCTTTATCCTCAGTTTCGTCTGGGATAATATGGTGCTTGGTGATGCTGCGATCTTTCTTACTATCATATGTTTGTACTTCTACAATCATACCACCTTCGGCTGCTGCCACTTTGAAACGGATAGGACGTGCCAGATCAATTTCGTCACTGGTAGAAACAACACAGTCTCTTTCCAGCATGTCGCTGTTTATACTGTTTAGACCTTTAATCTTCTTGTCCAGGTAATCCTGCTCAGCTTTAAGTTCGGGGTACTCAACTCCTGCACGATGCCAGCACCAACGTGCCTTACGATAAAACCATCGATCTAAAAATTTCATGCTATTACTTTGTCCTTTGTGTACCGAGACCATGCAGTATAGCGGTCTCTATTTTGTAAGTCGTGTAGGTTGTGACACCATACACCTGGGTTGGTTGCTGCAAAGTCTCGATCGTCTAGTTTGATTGTGGCATTGTATCCCAACAGTTTCATGTACGGTAACTTAACAGATATCATGGGGATAAAATTGTTGTGTTCAACCAGTGTAGATTCTGCAAGTCCTTCAACGCAGGCAACATCTAAGTCTAAAGTACACAGCCAACCTTCTTTAAGAAACGGACCGATCATATCTTCCCACGAGTTCCACGCGGGAAAATCATTGACTTGGGGATTAGGAAAACTTTGATTGGCACCAAAGTAGATGTGTTCAACTTGATTATCTATGGCAAAGCCCATTATATGTGCAATAGATTGAACTCCAACTACAAACAATGTACGCATGCCATAAGCAGGAGTATGTTCTACTTCTGTGCCTACAAAAAACCTAATATCATTATGTCCTTCTCTGTTCATACACTTTCTTCTAGTTTGTCTAATTGTTCGATGTCGAGTTCTTCCACCTGGGTATCCTCTTCAGTATCAAATAGATTATTAAATTGACTATGAGCATTAACTGCTCTCTTGCCAGTAAAGCCACGTGTTCCTACAACCCGTTCCCATACTTTAGCATGATCTGCAATAATTTGCAAGCTCTTTGAGCGATCTCGGGCAGCAAAAATACGATCAACAACCTTGGCCACGTCATAATCTGAGTTGATAGGATGCACCATCATGTCGGGACATACACCTGAATCAAACATACGATTGGCACGTTGTACAGCTTCAATGTGTGTCCAAACATTATGACCCATTAGTAGGGCGTAACTGAAACTATCCCAGCTTGTGCGACCTTCCTTACCAATCTTATTGAGATCACCGGGCTTGTAATAGCACACGTCCGAAATCTTCATACGACTCGTAATAGGGCTATCTTCAAATGCGGGGTGGATACCGTCTTGTCTTACAGCGTCACCAAACAAACGATTGTCTGTGGCATACTTTTTATTGTCGGCAGTGGGGCTCATGTTGTAGCTCCACTTTTTACGATTATCAGTAGTGATGTTGTGATACAGTTGTCCATTGGCAGTTGCCAAGAACGGACTGGCACAGTCAAAACTAATAGTAAAGTTGGGATTGTGATACTGTCTAACACTACGCTGAATCACTGTCAGCAGCACTGCCCACTCTAACTTACTGGTGCCCAAGAAGTGCATCCAGTCATGTATACCTGGCTCCAACAAGTGATCGTGTATCAAGTGCACCAGGCGTTTGAGAACCAGTTCAACGTCGCACATGTTCTGTCCTCCCATGCCCCAACCATTGAAGTGTTTTTCATATTTGGTTGGGTCACAGTAGTCTTTCATTGTGGCATACCAAAGATCAGCTTCGTCGTGATTACCACCCTGCAGTACGTTTAGGATCTTGGTTTCGCCATAACGGTTGGCCATCCAGTATTCGTTGTTGAACTTGGTTGCATTGACCGCATCGTCATAACTGTGAATACCACATAAAGCAGCGGCCTTGGGGTCTCTATAAGTCCACGTGGGAATATCCATTGTCATACCGTGTGTGGCAATACCCATTTGCCATTTAAGCACAGCTTCACGTTTCTTTTCGGCTGCCTTGTCCTTGGGATCAGCCCAACGACCGGGCCATACACCCTTGGCAATCTGGAATCCACCTGAGTCAGCCAACATAATGGTGTTGGTTTCTCTGTTGCGAACCATATCCTCTTTGGCCGCAAACTTGGTCAAATCTAAGTTTGCATGTCCTGCACTATACAAACTGTATCGGTAAGGAAACAGACCTTTCTGCGAGTTCAACCAGTTGAGTTGTTCCATGTCAGGAATGCCAGCAGGCATACGAGTAGCGTCAATATAATTTTCAGTGCGCTGACGTCCTACGTAGTTGGCATAGAAGCTGCTGATGGCTGGCAAAAATACGGCGTAATCTTGTTGATTGGCCGTAAGGTTGTGTTGTTCAATCATTTTTGCTGTGCAGGCAGGATGTAGTTGTATTCTGCAATGCCTGAATTCACAGTGATCTGTGCAGCACCATCGTCGCTAATCTTCACTGTCTTGTCACCTGTAAGATCCATGATACTGATAAACTGCTTGACTGGCCATGACCATGCACGTTTTAGTGATCCACTGATACCTGCTTGAAACACAAACTCACCTGCGTGTGTTGAATGGTCACCGAAGAAAAACTTCAAATTAGTGCCGTCGGTTTTTGCCTGGAAGTTTAATTCTTCGGCATTGGCACTGGCCTGCATTTTCAAACGCATGATACTGGCCACAGAAGGTTCAAACTCCACATGCCAGGTAACACCGCGAAATTTGGGAGTCTTTAGTTTTTCTGCCACAATCTCTGCAGTCATAAAGCGATAGTCGTTCTTGAAATCACCGGCAACATTTTGAAAGTGCAGACCCACCGGCATCTGTACTTCGTTGCGATCCTGCCGTACCACTGTGATTTGAGCATTCTCTCTATACTCTTGTAGGTTCAGCAAGATTTTAAGTTTGGCCAAGTTGGGCATGCCAAATGTGCCAACAAGATCTTTACTTGCAGCCAAAAACTTGCCTTCTACAATGACTGAACGATCCTCGGATGTGCCGTTGATTGTGGTCTCTGCTGTATCGCCAGTGATCTTGATGGTGTCGATACAGCCCAGGTCGTATGTGTGTTCTACTAGGTCTAACAGGTTATCTCTCATTTGTTTGTCCTTTGATTTAAAAGTTGTATTATTTGCCCCAAGGGCATTTGTTCTAATTCATCCAATCTTGCTATATTTAGATCAGATGCCTGTTGTTTAATACTTTCTATCTGTTCTTTAGTATAATGGTAATATTCATCTTTGTAAACCACTTTGGCCAATGACTGCCCACCTTTAAGAGAGGTCAATTGTCCAGGCCGAACAATTTCTATCCATGTGCAGGAATGATCCAACCTAAAAACGTTTTTTATTTCATAACCTATTGCTTCACACAGTGCAGTGATGTTGTTTCCGGGAGTGTAACTCATAAAATGTTTTTCAAACAGTTCTATTCCTTCTGCACGGTCACAATTGTTAAATGTAAATGCAGCAGTTCCGCCCGGTTTTAACTTGTGGTATAGTTCTGTCAAATACGAATTAATAATCTCCATAGGTTTGTAATTAAAAAAATTATAAATTAAACAAAAACCAAATTGTCCATTGGGTAATTGATCAAACATGCCTGAATTCACTGTTTCATTGACACAGTAGGTTCTTAGTCTGCGTTGATATTGATCATTGAATCTAAGTCGTGCCGGTTCCAACAATTCGTCATTGATATCTACAAGATATAACGGATCACATGCTACTAATTCATGTATCCAATCTTCTCTGCCAGGCCTTATAATTAGTGCTGCATATTGCCAACTATTGTAATCGCGTATACGTGTTATCAATTTATCAACAACTTCTTTATACACAGGCAGTTTACGATCAAGTATAGATTCTACAGTTTCACAATCTAATGATTCGTTGTAATTTTTTAAACTTTGTTCAAAATATAAATTATTATTTTGTTCAATTTTGTCTTGTAATGCTGTTTTAATTTGCTCAATTGTGTTTTCGAAATCTCTTAAAAAACCAAAAATATTTTTATATTCATTTGCTAACTGTTCATTTAGTGACTGTATCCTGTGTGGATTTTCTGATACCACATTCAGCAAGGGATTCAACGCCGATGACAGTGATGCAACCACAGGCAGAGGAGTCATTGCATCTAACAAATTCTTAAAAGCCATTATTTCACTTAATTTCATCTAAAACTCAAATAAATTTTGAAAAGTATTGTCAGTGTTGGTAGCACTTGCTAGATCCCAGTCCAACACATTCAACAGGTTGTCAACCTTGCCATCAATCACAGTGGCTTCCATTTCAGCATGATCAAACGGCAGTTCGCAAAACCACTTGGGCAGATGCTGTTCATCTGTGGGATAAGCTATACTGGTCCAACCCAAGGGATTATTTTTTAATTTACACACAATCACTTTCATGCCATCTGTAATAGCCAGACTATAGTTATCTCCGTTCATGCGACGCATGTTGTTCCAATTGATAGCTGCACGAACATGCCCAGGCATGTTTGCTCGACCTTCTTTGTCTTCTTTTTTGCCGTACATGGTCAAGTTGTTGACACGTTTGGGTGAACCTTTCTCCCAACCAGGCCGCTCTTTGAACTTGTATTTGAATTCTCGGATCTTTTCTATGATAGGATCCTTAGTGGCACCGTTGAGTACGTGATTGAGAATGTCGCTCAAAAACTCTTGAATGACCTTGGGAGTGTCAGTGCGCTTGAGATCCAGGCCCATTACTTTGACCTTGCCGGGCTTGCCTGCCACATCGTATCGCTTGTTGTCCTTGTCGTAGAACAACACAGCATAACGTTTTTTAGTAATAAACAGACCTTTACTGGCCACAATTTCTCGACCACCTCGAATGATTGCACCCATCTCGCGTGGACAGTGAAATGACCGTTCCATAAAGCCAGGAAAGCTAAGATTGACTTGTTCGGCAATGCTGTTGTATAGGGCAATAACAGTATCCTTATCCCAGGTCATTCGACCGGCATCGATCTCTTTCTTCAATACAGGATACGCACTAAAATAACAACTATCTGTGTCACCATAAATGATAGCTTTGCCTACATGGTCGTATTGCCCAGTAATACATTCGTTAACATACGCATCCATGTGTCGAGCAATGGTCCGCCCGGTAAGGGTAGTACTTTGTCCAATTCGCTTATCAAAGAAACGGCAACCAGGGTTAAGAATAGCACCATACAGACTGTTG
>Ga0181346_1000639_pt1 | contig 15376 bp, 11 predicted proteins | sample Su13VDMM15DN_FD_130100 | JGI IMG/M metagenome (GOLD analysis project Ga0181346, IMG submission 130100) | Freshwater viral communities from Lake Michigan, USA - Su13.VD.MM15.D.N | ecosystem: Environmental > Aquatic > Freshwater > Lake | place: USA: Michigan | collected 2013-07-15 | reverse complement strand
CCTATTACTTTTGAGTCACAAACCTATTCCTCTCAGGATATAACAGCTATGTCTTCTGAGACAATTAATTCTATTTTTGACCCCAGTAAAGGAAGCTATATTGAATATACAGTTATATCACCTGATAATTCTTTTCAAATAACAGATCAAAATTTTGAAATTGTTAATATAACTAGCACTGAGGCAGGAACAAATGTTGTTTTTAATATTGATTTAGATCCTGAAAGAGATTTAAAAAATAAAGGTTTTACTAATGGTGAATATAATGTTGTTTATAAATTTTTAAAAAATGAATTAAGTTCATCTTCTGATACTAGACCTTATTTTATTAAAGAAATATCACCAGATAGAACTGAATTAAGATTAGCCTCTAATATTATTTCTAATGATGAGTTATTTACCATCACTAATAATTTTAAAGCCCAACTTAATTCCTCAGAATATTTTCAAGATTTTTATCTTAATTTTGGTAGTAATAGTTTAATCATAGCTAATAATATATTACTTGATAATACTAAAACTAAATATGAAATATTAATTAATTTATATGAACCACTACCAACACGTTTTATATTAAAAGATGTTTTATGGATTGTTACACAAACCGCTGATCCTTTAGCTTTTAACATCCAATTTCAACCTGAAGTAATAGTTCCTATAATTACTAATCCTACTCTTAAAAGTCCAAATTTTGATTTACCTATTAAGAATAGAACTAATAACTCAACCAACTATACTAGTTATGAACAGTTATTAACAACAAATAATATCACCTCATACAACCAGATCCTATCATATTTAGAAGATAAAAGTATTAGTATAGGAATTGATTATACTGATTTTTCAAATTTTGTTCATTTCTCATCAGCTGAATCTCGAATTAAAAACTTTTTTTATAAAGTTCAATTAATAGAACAATACAATGATAATTTAATATTAGTAGATGCGGCCAACACATCTATCACATCAAGTACAATTATATTACAAGAAAAAATATCTAATATAATTAAAAACTTTGATGGATTTGAATATTTTTTATACTTTGAATCTGGATCAATAACTTATCCTAAAAAATCTACACCACCTCCTTATACTTTATACCCAACTGAAGATAATATATCACAAGTGTGGTATTCCTCATCAATAGTAAATGCTATAACTTATGATGCAACTAGTAAAGATTATTTATATAATACAGTACCTACTTATTTGACTGATGATCCTCAAAATGATCCGTATAGAGTATTTATAGATATGATTGGTCAATATTATGATAACATATGGATCTATTATAAAGATGTGACTAATCGTTACAGTGGTGATAATAGATTAGAATATGGTATATCTAAAGACTTAGTAGCAGATGCTATTAAATCCTTTGGATTAAAAATCTACCAAAATAATTTCTCAGTTAGTGATTTATTTGATGCTTTTACTGGGTTTAATTCTGGAAGTTATTCACGATCTACCACTCCAAATCCACTCCCAAATGGTGGAATAGGCTTTGATGGAGAACAAATTTTAACATACCTGTCTGCTTCTCAACAATCTCGTTATACACCTATAGATGATGTTAATAAGGAGATATATAAACGCATCTATCATAATTTACCTTATTTATTAAAATCTAAAGGAACAGTAGCTGGCTTACAAAACATCATCAGTATGTTTGGTATTACTAGTTCTACTCTGCAAGTAAGTGAATTTGGAGGAGCATATAATTCATCAACCCCAACAACTGGCATTCAGGATATTGTCACCGACAATATTCAGATACTAACCAGTGTTCAGATGTCTCAATCATTTCCTCCTATCATACCTCCAGGTACTACAGATGCTACTTATTCAACTATACCTCAATTTGTTTTATCATCTCAAAAAAGTATATTAGAAAATTATAACACTCAACGTAGTTTATCACCAAGTGTTAATACTGTAGAAATAACATTCTCACCCCAAAATGATATAGATAACTTTATTAAAGCTCCAGGTAACTTACCTAATTTTGATATAGGGACATATATTGGTAACCCATCCCAAACCTTTTTACCCTATTACCCAGACTTACAAACCATAGCAACTAATTTATTAGTTAATAATGAGCTTAATGCTATCGCATACATCCGTTTAATAAAATACTTTGATAATTCATTATTTAATATGATTAAAGATTTTGTTCCTGCAAGGACAAATCTAAAATCAGGTATTACTATCAAACCTCACTTACTAAATAGAAGTAAAATTGTTCAACCTCAAGTTTTCTTTAGTAGTAGTATACATAATGGATTAATTGATACTGCTTTTATTGAAGGAGGAACAGGTGGTACTTTTGATGAATTTAATACTTTAACTAATCCTTTTAATACTCAATCATATTATGAAACCATAATAACCCCACTAGGCCCAACCCAATCATTGCATAATGATCAGTCTGAATTTTATAATGGAGAGTTACCTTATTATCCTACAGAAGCATTTACAGCAGATGGAGATTTAAATGCTAATAATCCATATAAATACCCTTCTACACTTACTATAAATTATAACACTAATTTTTATAGTAATTTATCCCCAAATCCTGTTAATCAACTTGATTTTTTATACCTACCAGTATATAATCCCCCACCCGGGCAAATAAATTATTGGGCTCAATATACACCTCCTTCCCAACTTAGAATATTAGCATTAAGAATTAATCCTATAGATTTAAACGGGAAGGATTATAGTAGTACTATAGATAACTTAATCAGTATTTCTCTCCCAGTAGTTAATTATATGAATACTACTACTACAAGAACTGTCCCTATAACTAGTATTTATCGTGATGGTAACACATATGTTGCCACTCCTGCCTCTGCTGTTAATTTATCCGCTTATCCTCCCGGAGTTAGTCCACTCAGAACAGGATTTGTTTCATTTACACCTAATCCTCCTGATGGTGATAACGGCGCAACTATTATTTGGGATTATTATATATATAATCCTATAATTAATAATACTATTTCAGATGTTAAATCTACTTATATTATGAAAGTTGAATTAGATAATGGTTCTACTGTACCCTCAAATTTTGAACAACTATTATCTGGATCAGCTACTAGAGCAGATGTTCAAGATTCAAATTATTCTTCAAAATCTTGGTCTAATATTAGATATAATGGATCAAGAGTAAGTTCATATGATTTCAATATACCATTTAATGTAAGATAAAAAATCAAAATCAAAATATGCCACAAGATCCAACCACAGTTTTACCCCAATATATTGATTATGGAACAGCTACTTCTCTCCCTGTTGCTGAACAAAATCAAGCGTATATGCTTTTTTGTGAAGGCGTAGGAGGTCAAGGTCCTGAACTTATAGACCAAACTGGTTATTTTATAAAATATATTATTGATTCTAAAGGTGAAGTATCTAATCCTTCCCCAGGAAATATAGCTTTAATTAATTTACTTGATAATTTTGAATATGGTAAAAAAGCCAGAGTGATAAAAATATCAGATACTCCAGGAGAAGCCCCATCCACTACTTCCGCTTTTACACAAGGTATACATCCTATAACATATATTGGAAGATTAGCCACAATTCTAATCACAGAAACCGGGCCCTCAAAAATAAATTATGTCACTACTATGAGCTTTTTTACACTTGGTTCATCAACAGATCCTGTCTCAAACATTAGTGCATTATATAGAAGAACAACCTCTGTAGATGGTAATTTTTCACCTGGTATAACTGTATCTTGGAATACTAAAGTGTATGGTCCTAGTTGGGAGACTCCAAGTGCTGCAGGCATACAACCAAAAATCCTTTCAAGTTCAATTGAAGCTGGGAGTAGAGTAAAAATTAAAATTTCTACTGCTATAGGTATGGAAAACCCAAGTGCTCTTCCAAACGATTTATATTTTAAAGCTTGGTTATATATAAGTCTAGGCGAAGGCCCAACCTATGCTGGAACTACAACTTTCCAAACCGATTGGCAACTAGTACAACCAGCTACAATAGAAAATCCTATAGCATATGAAGCAGAAATGTTTGAATATATGGATCTCCCACTTAACTCAAGAATCCAAACAAATTATGAATATTCTTATTATGATCCTAGTCATGAAAATATTGGACTTAAATTATTAGGTACTAATAATGGTAGTAATGATACTTATATTTTAATTAGCCAAGAAAATCCTCCTTATGATCCTGCAAACCCAAATGCTGGATTAATTAATGGAGAAACTGCTATATATACCTCTTTAATATCTGGCAAACAAAGTTATTTTTCAGTTATTGATTATCCTGATCAAAAATATTCTACTTTAATTTGGAATGATACTTCACAACAGATATTTAATAGTGGACTAACCCAAACTTTAGATTTTACCTCAACCACTGGTAATTTTGCAAAACCAACTGTTCCTTTTGGAGACACTAAACCTGGAGATTATATACGACTTGAGTATAATAAAAATCAAGTTTACACTATAGTTAATGTGAATCCTAATTACATAAGTGCTTCTAACTCTTATTTAGCAATGACTGTTGTTCCAAATGTAGGTACAATATCTGGATCTAATACAGGTATAACAGCTGGTCATTTTTGTATGTATCGTATGATAAATGATGGATCAGTTATAACTTTAGATGTTGAAAAAGAACCAGGTACTTTCACTAGTATAATAGCGCCTGAATTTATGACTAATGAATTATTAAATAATTATGAAAAAATAATTATAGATTTAACTCAAAAGGAAATTATTAATTAATATTTATATTAAAACATGTCATTTAAACAACTAGATCCTGAGGATTTTACTTTTGATATAGATAGTGTAGTTGCTCCAATTTGGTCAACTCTTTCATCATCATTATCAGCTTCTTTTTATTCATCTAGTTTTCAACAATCTTCTATTGGGGGTAAATACTATACTGATGTTTATAACTCTGATCCAAATGGTAACTCAAACGCTCAAATCCAATTTTCTATAGCATATGCTGATAAACAAGGATCAGGATCCGCTTGGTATAGTTACGCAGCCCCAGGAAAATCTCCATCAAAAACAGTTCATAGTCAATTCACAAATTTATTATTAGGTGAAGATGAAGGTGCTTCTTTTAGGTTTGGGGGAGCAAACAATGATGGGATATTTTTTTATGTTATATCAATAACTAGATCTGGTTATAAACAGTCTATAATGCCTGGTAGTCTCCAAATTAGAGGTTTAGCAGATCCGAATGTGTATATAACAGATAATAGTAATATAACTTCTACTGTGGATTATACTCCTGCAGGCAGAAGATATACTTTAGGATCAGGTAGTTTTGGTGATGGAATAACACCTGCTGCTAATAATAATCTTGGAATATATGGTTATTTATATCCGGATGTTGGAATTATAATCTTAAATCCATTATCTGCTTTTTCTCCTACTTTATGGTTTGGTAACCCAAATCCAATATGGAAAAGATCTAATAATGTAGATGATAATAATCCTGATAGACTTAGACAATACCAACAACTATATGGTCAATTTACTCTTCAAAGTCAAGAAACAATACCATCAAATTATATATTCTGTAGAGCTCAAAATCATGAGTTTAATTTTTCAAATCAAAATAATTTTATTTCTTCTACTAGAAATATAACAGGTTCAAGTGACGTTATTCTTAATGATTTTATAAAAACCCCTCCAACCTATATCACTTCAGTAGGCCTATATAATAATAATCATGAGCTATTAGCAGTGGCTAAATTATCAAAACCACTTAAAAAAGACTTCACTACTGAAGCTTTAATACGTATTAAATTAGACTTTTAAATCTATAATATTTATAATAAAATAATCTATAAAAAATGGGATATCTTAATAATTCAATAGTTACAGTTGATGCTATCTTAACAAGAAAAGGTAGAGAATTACTAGCTAGAAATGATGGTTCTTTTAGAATCACACAATTTGCTTTAGCAGATGATGAAGTTGATTACACAATGTATAATCCTAGTAATCCTCTCGGATCAGCATATTATGGTCAAGCAATTGATAATATGCCTTTATTAGAAGCGTTTCCTGATGAGACACAAGCAATGAAATATTTACTTACTACTCTTCCAAGAGGTACTTCTAAATTACCTATCTTAGATATTGGTTATCAAGTAATTTCTTTATATCAAGGTGCTTCAATTGCTATTACGCCTCAAACTCTTAATTATCTAGGTGGAACACAAACATATGAATCATCAGGATATGTAGTCACTATTGGTGATGTTAGATTATTAAGCAATTTCAATGGTGTAGGTATAAACACATCTCAAGCTACAACCTTAAACTCAACAACAACTTTAGGAGCCGCTGTTTCTAAAACAGTTGTTGGTACTACCATTAACATGACTGCTACAACAATAAATGCATTATTCCCCACTGGGGTGACTCAATTAACAACTTCATTAATTGTTGTTGGTAGAGATAGTGGTGCCAGGATAGTAGTTCCTGTACAATTAAATAAAAATACAAACTGTTAATATATTAAAATATGTCATTTAAAAGATTAGACCCTGAAGATTTTTTAATTAGCGCTAATAATATTTACTCCCCAGCGTGGTCAAATTATTCAGCTTCATTAATTGCTCCCTTACCATTTTCCACCGCCCAACAAAGTTCTAACAGTGGTTTATATTATCTTAATGTCTATAATATAGATCCAACAAACCCTACAGCAGAAATTCAATTTGCTATAGCATATGGAGATGCTTTAGGATACGGGACAGCTAGATATAATGATAGTGTAGATGGTTTATCACCTTCTAGAACAGTTTATGGTCAATTTACTAATTTATTATTTGGGGAAGATGAAAACGCTTCTTTTGATTTTGGAGGTCCGGCTGTTAATAATGAATATTTTTATGCTATAGTAGTTAATAGAGCTCGTTATAAACAAGCTATTGCTCCTGGTAGTCTTCAACTTAGATTAGGTAATTTAACAAATATATATCTAACAGATAATAGCAGAATTACTCCTACAGTTGAATACACAAACGCAGGAAGAAGATATACTCTAGGCTCTGGCAGTTTTGGTGATGGTGTAATGCCTTCTTCTGCAACTCAAGGAGTATATGGTTATTTATATCCTGATGTTGGAATTATAATTTTAAATGCAAGAGCTGCATTTTCTCTTGGCTCAAGAACTCCTGATACTAATCTTAATCTTCCTAATGCGTTAAGAAGCTTTATAACCCAATTCACTCTTCAAAGTGAAGAAACAGTAACCTCAGATTTTATATTCTGCAGAGCTAGAAATGCTGAGTTTAATTATTCAATAAACCCTAGCTTCTCAGTTTCAGCAAGTGCAGGAACAATTTTGTATAATGAATTTATACAAAATCCTCAAACATATATTACCTCAATAGGAATGTATAATGATAATAACGAATTATTAGCAGTAGCTAAATTATCAAAACCACTTAAAAAAGATTTTACTAAAGAAGCTTTAGTTCGTGTTAAATTAGATTTCTAAATGAATGGGTGCTTTTAAATCATTAACATCACAGGATATAATTATATCCCCATTAATAGTTTATGGAAATACATCCAATTCATCTACTATTACTTTCCTTAGAGGGAGAAATACTTCTTATGGATCTACTTCTGATTTAACTAATACTTCCCCTTGGCCATCAGCTTCATTGGTTTATGCTTCTATAAAACAATTATATTATAGTAATACTTTAACTAATGATCCTGAACCATATATTATAACTGATAATCAAGGAAATGTAACTGAAGGCAGCCAAACTGCTAATGTTAATAGCAGATATGATAATTATTTACAAAGTGGATTATACCCAGTTAAAAACTTCCCAACTGGATCTAATAATGTAATAGCTGTAGGTATTATACCCCAATCATTGTTTGGAGATTACATAAAACCAGGCAGTGTAAGTTTTGGAGCATTTGGTGATGATGGACAAGGTAATTTATTTGCTTCGGGGCAATATGTAGGTAATATTATATATACTCATGGTATTATAATTATAACAAACCAGACAGCAGCTAATGGATTTGTATTTGGAGGATCTTCAGGTACAGTAAGCTTTATCCCTACAAGAACAGTTTATGAAACTCAATATAAATGTACCATTAGACCTGATGAATTTAATTACTCATTAAATCCAACATTACTATCAGGATCTGAATTCACTAATCCTATAATCTCAAATGGAGCTACAGTAAACACAAGTGGTAATGTAGTTGATTTTGTAACTGGATCTGCTTTTTCTCCTTACATAACCACAGTTGGTCTTTATAATACAAATAATGAATTATTAGCTGTAGGTAAATTAGCTCAACCTATACCTACAAGTAGAACAGTTGATATGAATATAGTTATTAATATGGATAAGTAATATGTCACTAACAAGAATAGCCCCTGCAGATTTTGTTTTTAGTAATGATTCTCTTTCAACATCATGTTGGAGAGATGCTAATGGTAATCCTGTAGGAGATACTGAAAGTACACCTTCTTGGGAAATTCAAAATGTTGATGATATAAGTAATTATTATATAGGAACCCCAGCTAATTTACAATTTAGTCGAGCTCAAGCTAGTATAGTTTTTCCACCTTTATCTCTTCAAAGAAAATTATATGGGGCTATTCGTAATATAGTTTATGGAGATAAAAATGCTATTTTTGAATGGAATGGATCAGCAGTAAACACCTTTACAGTTACATCAATATCTAAAAACTGTTTAAAATCATCTTTACTACCTGGTAGTCTTCGTATAGGAGGTATTTACACAGATGATAGTAATATAACCCCTCCCAGAATATTAAACTGCGGAAGAGCATATAATATAGCACAAGCCGCATCACTCCCTGGAGGTGGATTTAATTATGGATTTGCAACAGGCAACCCCGTTGGTCTTTTTCTTCCTGATGTTGGATTAATTATACATGATGTTTTTATTAGTCCATCAACCTTTGTACTTAGTACAGAAAATACTACACCAACAAATCATGTCTTTATAAGAGCTAGAAATACTCAATATAACTACTCAGCAAATCCAAGTTTCATTTCAGGTAGTTCAGGAAAAATAATATATCAAGATTGGTTTGATAATCCTCAAACGTATATTACAACTGTTGGTTTATACAATGATAATAATGAGTTAATGGCAACAGCTAAACTCCCTCAACCATATAATAAAAACTTCAATAACGAGTTATTAATGCAAATAGGCTTAAACTTTTAAAATATGAATAATTGGTTCTGGTATGAAAACATGGAAATTAAAGAATTCAAAACAATAGATGATTTCCCACAAAATAGTTTTGGATTTATCTATAGGATTACTAATAGAGTAACAGGTAGATTTTATATTGGTAGAAAAAGTCTTTACCATAACATAAAGAAAAAACTTACTAAAGCTGAACTAGCTGAACAGTCAGGTCCCGGCCGTAAAGCAACAACTAAAAAAGTACATAAAGAATCTGATTGGTTAAAATATTGGGGTTCTAATAAAGAAATACTATCTGAAATAAAAAATGGAGGTGACCTAGCATTCCAAAAAGACATCATCAAAATAGTTAATACTAAAAAAGAATTAACATACTGGGAAATCCACTACCAATGCCAGTATAATGTACTACTCACAGACAGTTATAATGATAACATATTAGGAAAGTTTTTTAAGAAAGACTTTGCCCCCAACATTCTCTTACATACATTATGATGTATGGTGAACCAGTTATTAATAACTTTAGTAGATTCTGTTTTAGGTAAAGGTAAAACTACCTCTAAAAACAACCGGGCATATACTTGTCCGTTCTGTAAACATCATAAACCCAAACTTGAAGTTAATATGGATACAAATGCTAAAGGTGATAATCCTTGGCATTGTTGGGTATGCAATACTAAAGGCAGAAAATTAACTCGTCTATTCAAACATATTGAAGTACCATTAGATAAACTTCAAGCTTTATATTCTTTAGTAGGTACTTCTAAATCTGAACATACAGAAACTGATTTAGAACGCGTTAAATTGCCTGAAGAGTTTACCCCGCTAATTGATGTGAATACTAATAATCTCATTGGTAGACGCGCTTTAGCCTACCTAAAACGCCGTGGTATTACCAAATATGATATACTAAAGTATCAAATCGGTTATTGTGAGCATGGACATTATGCCAACATGATTATCATACCTTCATATGATGAAAAAGGTAATTTAAATTATTTTACCTCTAGAGGATTTGAAGAATTTTCTAGATCCAAATATAAGAATCCAAATGTATCAAGAAATATTGTTCCATTTGAATTTTTTATAAACTGGAATGTACCTATTATTTTATGTGAAGGTCCATTTGATATGATGGCTATCAAACGCAATGTAATACCTTTACTAGGTAAAAATATCCAGGATAAATTAAAGAAAAAATTAGTTACCTCACAGGTACAAAAAATATATATAGCATTGGATAAAGATGCTATTAAACAAGCTCTTTCATTTTGTGAAGATTTATTAAATGAAGGAAAAGAGGTTTATTTAGTAGAATTAAAAGATAAAGATCCAAGTGAAATGGGTTTTGAAAACTTTACTAAGTTAATCCAAACAATTCAACCATTAACATTCTCAAACCTATTTGAGAAAAAACTAGAACTAGTATGATAGAAAAAAATGTAAGTATTCATAGAAAAAGTGTAACTCGTATACTTAGTATGGACCCAACCTCAAAGCGGGTAAGTATTAATGATAATCGATTTTATAGCAGAAATAATGATTATTATCCATCTGTAACAAGCATATTGCAATTTTTACCTAAAGGTAAATTTTTTGAAACTTGGTTAAAAGATGTAGGACATAACTCAGATATTATAGCTAGAAAAGCAGCAGATGAAGGAACTCAAGTCCATGATGCGGCTGAAAAGTATCTTAAAGGAGAAAAAATCCAATGGTTAAATGAAGAAGGATATTCTAATTACTCTATGGATGTTTGGAAATTAATTCTTAAATTTCATGATTTTTGGACAACCACTAAACCTGTACTAATAGAAAATGAAATTCACTTATTCTCAGATCAATATAAATATGCTGGTACTTGTGACTTAGTTGTTGAGATAGAAGGAGAAAGATGGTTATTAGACCTTAAAACATCAAACTCTATTCATACAGCTATGGATTTACAACTGTCAGCTTATGCTCAAGCGTGGAATGAAACATTTGAAGAAAAAATTGATAGAACAGGTATTATTTGGTTAAAATCTTCTAAACGTGGTGAAGATAAAAGTGGTAAAAAAATTCAAGGTAAAGGCTGGGAGATATATGAACCAACCCGTACATTTGAAGACAACATAAAATTATTCAACTCAGTATATGATTTGTTTAAACTTGAACACCCAAACCCAAGACCATCACAAGAGTCATTTCCTATTGAGATTCAATTAGACCCTAATATTTATCAGAAAACTGAGGAATGATTTCTTTAATAAAGCTATTACATGAAGTTCTTATTGATGAAGGTGGCAATGTATTCAAAAATACTGAATATGATTCTCAAGATATATTATTAGCAAATATTGAACCCACAGTTAAGAAATTTGTTGAAGATTTAGGTAAAATATTTCCAAATAAAAAATCAACATTCACCTCATTAACTGATAAAAATAACTGGTTAGGATCAACAGGTAGTAAACCTAAATCTGGAGATGTAGATATAGCCTATTCATCAGAATATTTCTTTAAAGATAAACAAGCTGATGTTGATGGATGGGGTATTGATCAAAATGAATATAATCAGTTATATGAAAAAAATAAAAAAGCAGCCCGCTCAGCTTCTGATGAACAAATCCAATTAAAATCTTTAATACAATTAATTGTTAAGAAAGTAAATTCAACTGGAGGAGATTTATTCACTAGTGATAAAGCCGCAGGTGCTGGTTCAATACACTACTCTTACCCACAATATACCCCAACCGGGGAAAAATTAGATATTAGGGCTCAACTTGACCTTGATATTGGAGACATGGATTGGTTAAAATTTAGATTTAATTCTGAGTTACCTAAAGAAGATCCTAATATTAAAGGTTTACATAGAGGACAATTAATGTTAGCTATGTTTGCTGCTTTAGGATATACATTTAAAAGTGGTAAAGGATTCATTCGTAAAGAAACAGGTGAAACTATAGCAGATAAACCTCAAGAATCTTTAGAAGTATTCAATCAAGAATATCAACCAAAACAACCTTTAACTTTAGAAATAATTAATAATTATAATAAGTTAATGGATTATATTAAAACTAATCTTAAGCCTGAAGATATAGAAAAAACATTAACTATGTTTAAAGAAGCAGTTAGAAGAGCAGGCGCATATGTACCTGATAATATTTAATTACTATGAGTGGAGCAGCGGGTGGATCACGTATAAGTAAAGAAAATTTAAAAGACACAATCCGTGACTATAGAGAAAATGTCTTAAAACCATTAGACTTAGATAAATCATATAGTATTACTGGTGTACGTTCTAGACCTGAAAAAAATATTTTTGGGGATATAGACATTGTTGTTTCCTTTCAAGGAGGTGATAAAAAAGAATTAAAACAAGAGTTAGCCCAATTTTTATCCCAAGTTGATAAAATCCCAGCCATACCTCATAAAAAAAATAATAAGTACTTCATACATGGCAATATAGTCAGTACATTATACCCTATATCTGGTAAAGAAGGAGAGTATGTTCAGATAGATAATATTGTGACAACATCTAAAGAAGAAGGAAAATTTGTATTTAATATGTTAGACCTACCAGCTCAAGAACAAACATTAGCAATAGGTTTAGCTAAAACTATTTTTACAGAATTAGATGAAAAACAAATAGAAAATCTATTTAAAGAACTTAATGTCCCAATTGATGATAGACCTGGTGAAGGTGAAGAATATGACTTTAATCTTAACCCATCAGAACTATCATTACGAATTGTTCCTATAGGAAAAAATGATGGTAGAGAAATATGGAAGTCAAATAAATTTGAAGATGTTAAAAAATTAACATCTGCTTTAGGTATTAACATTGAAAAAGATAAATTTGATGATATTATATCTAAGATTAAAAAATTTAAAAATAGAAGATCAATAGACCGTCTTAAGGGAATGTTCGCTAAAAACATACGTGTAGGAGACACTGAAAAAGGAATTGAGAAAGGTATTAAAAAACAACAAGCATTAGACACTGTATCTACTTTAGAAGGTAAATATAATCCTTTAGTAATGAGTTTAATTAAACCATTTATTGAAGGTGAAACTATTATTGTAGAAGAAGAAAGATCTCAAACTATAGCTTTAATGCCTGGAGCATTTAAACCTCCTCATAAAGACCATTTAAGAAGAATTAACGCTGCAGCCGAAAACTCAGATAAGGCTATTATCTTAATATCTCCTTTAGATAGAGTAAAAGAAGGTGAAATGCCTATATCTGCTCAACAGTCTTTAGCTATTTGGAAGTTATATCAAGAGAAAAATGTATTATCTCCTAATGTTGAATTTCTTATATCCCAAGATAGTGCTCCTGTTAAAACAGCTTATGATATAGCAATTGCTAATCCTCAAAATCAATATATTGGAGTATATGGTAAAGATGACATTGCTAGATGGAAAAATTTACCTAATAAAAAATACCCAAATCTTAAAGCAAGTGATTTTGGTATAGCAGCTGACCTAAGTGCTAGTGATTTAAGAAAAGCCTTAATTAATAATGAAGATATTACTCCTTGGATACCAGATGGGATTACACCAAATGAATATAAACAAACCTTAGGTTTAGATAATATTGATGAAGGTGGTGAAATAACATCATTTTTAGATGAGCGTGTTTATTATGATGAGTTATCTAAAATTGATAGATATGCTGATGATGCTTTAGCTCCTAAAATTGATATAGAAATTTCTAAACATTTTGGAGATCAAGTTAATCTTGATCGCAATAATCCAGAAATAGAACCTAAAGAATTATATGATTTTTTTACTAAATTATCTAATAAAAAAGATCAATTAGCTAGTCTTTTAAATAAAGATGAAGTAGTAGCCACAGATTCAACTTCAAATATTAATATTCCTCTTGTTAAAGTAGGATCTTTAAAAGATAAAATAATAGCTAAAGCTAAAACAATTATGCGTAAGCGTAATTACCAAACATCTAATTCAAAATTAGTTTTTGAAAAAATTCAAGGTGACAGTATAATTTGTGATGATTGTGGTTGGACATGGAAAATAGAAGATGGAGGAAATGATTTATATATTTGCCATAAATGCGGACATGATAATACTCCTAAAGAAGAAACGAATAATTTCTTTGAACCACTACAAAACCAAGATCTAGAATTAAATGTTTCATCTGATTTTGATAGAGTTGATTATTACAAGGATCATATTAAAAATATAATTCCATCTGATTTTAAAGTTGATAAACATAAAGATAAAATTGTAGTATCTAATATTACTAAAAAAGGATTAGAACATAATAGTGAATTTAAAGATAAATTAATATCATTAACAATGTTTATGATGGATAATGGTTTAAACTGTGAACCATTACCTGATATTATCTTTATAGAAAATGATAAGAAAAACGCGGATAACATATTAGGACATACTGCCTACTACGATCCTAATAACAAATCTATAGCACTTTATACCCACAGTAGACACCCAAAAGACATATTACGCTCGTATGCTCATGAAATGATTCATCATATGCAAAACCTTGAAGGCAGAATTCAAGGTATTGAAGGCCAAAACATAAATGAAGATGAATACTTAAAAGAATTAGAATTGGAAGCTTACAGTGAGGGCAATATGTATTTCCGTAGCTGGGAAAACTCAAATAAATCATAATAAATGTCAGATAACGTTTTAAAAAAAGAGTTCCAACAAAAAGATGTACAACGTCTCCGTAACCTGATGCAAGGTAAATACGGGGAGAAAGCATCTGTCGGAACCGGTTATACTAAACAACAGGAGTTTCATGAAGAAGGAGATGTCTGGGAAGCTGATGGTCGTCAATGGACTATCAAAAACGGAATCAAACAAAATCTTACTAAACTAGATAAGGCAAAAGAATCAATCAATTTGCCACTTTTTTGTCCTTGTTGTAGTAACATCATGAAAAAACAAAATGATAAGTTGTTTTATCTCCAATATAAAAGATGTTTTGATTGTCAAATAGACTTTGAAACAGAGTTAAAAATTAAAGGTTTATGGAGCGATTATGAGAAACACATTGTCAATTCAGATATAGATGGAATCATAAATGATTTTAATATTTGGATTGATGAAGAAATAAGTGAGTCCAATACTTCATATATCACTGAAGCCGGAGATGTAGAGCGTTGGGTTGG
>Ga0181346_1000635_pt1 | contig 15420 bp, 19 predicted proteins | sample Su13VDMM15DN_FD_130100 | JGI IMG/M metagenome (GOLD analysis project Ga0181346, IMG submission 130100) | Freshwater viral communities from Lake Michigan, USA - Su13.VD.MM15.D.N | ecosystem: Environmental > Aquatic > Freshwater > Lake | place: USA: Michigan | collected 2013-07-15 | reverse complement strand
TTTGCTGGTGTACCTAAAGTGGTAGATATTGAAGCTCCATCAGCAGAAAATCCATTAGGTAGGGGAGTTACAAGATCTAATGTAAGTGCGGATATTTTACCATATGATAACGGAAAAGGTGGAAAAGGTGGTATCTTATTTATTGATGAATTCAACCGTATGCCTGTTGAAGTACAAAAGATATTTTTATTATTAGCTCAACAAAGAAGACTTGGTGTTAATTATGATATGCCTAATAGATGGTATATCGTAGCAGCAGGAAATAGAAAAGTTGATGACCCTAAGGGTGGTATTGTTGAAATGGGATCTGCATTACAGGATAGATTCGAGATCGTAAATCTTGTTACTAATCCGGTATCAATGAGAAAATATGTAGAGACTACTCCTGGATTATCAGATATATTTTTACCAGAACTTCTTGATTTCTTAGATTTTGATGCTAGTTGGTTCCACATGAACGATCCAGCTGCTAAGAAATTAAAATACCCTACTCCTAGAGCTTGGGAAGATGCTTCTAGAGCAGTTAGAAGAGTTCTTCAAGAGTATGAACAAAAAGGTATATCTGAAGTGCCTCATAGCGTATTAGCAAGAGAATTTCAGAAGAACGTAGGTAGAGATGCTGCTGTAATGTTCTTAGATTTCTATAAGATAGCGAAAGATATTCCTGTTAAGGAATTAGCATTACCATTCACTGATCCTGATAGAGCACCTATCCCTAGTGACTTCACCGGTAAAACTAAAAAATCCGGTACTACTAATAGAACAGATTATGAGCACGCTTTATTCACAGCAATACTTAGAAAAAGTACAGAATTACCAAAATTAACAAGAACTGAAGCTTGTAACTTTGCAAAATGGTTAAGAAGAGTTAATTCACCAGAGCTTGGAGCAATGGCGATTACTTCTTTCTTCCAAAAACATCCGCATTTATTAGAAGATTATGCAACTATGGAATGTTTAGGACCATTAGCTGAACAATGGGGATCAGAAATTGGAGTAGAATTTTAATAAATGAAAAAATTCAGCGAAATAATGGAAGGTCATACATCAAAGTATGACCTTTCTAATAGTAAGAGATTATTAGAAGAAGCCATGGAAAAAATAAACATGGTTAGAGAGGAGTTTTCCAAATTAGAAGACGCTGATGTGACTGAGTTAGAAGAGGGATGGAATCTAATAGATAGATACTACGGTAATTTAACTAAGGGACAAATCTTTAAAAGAAGAAAGAAAGATCAATACATACCTAATATATCCGCTAAAATTCCGGATAGAGGTTTTTAATTAAGATATATAGAATATGAAACACATTAAATTATTTGAAAATTTCTTAAATGAAGATGGATACGGAAGAGACTTCTTTGTAAAAAAGAAAGACGGTAAACTCTCTCAATATTTTTTTAAAATAGAAGGTGAAGAAGATGATCTTGGATTTGTAGTTTGCCTTGGTAAGTTATCTAGAAATATCACTATAGAATCTGCAGAAAATAGCTACGCTGTTCTTTCTGTTGAGCCTATTGGAGAATCTGTAATGGATGATTTTTTAGTGAAAGATTCGGATTTTAAATCAAGAGAAGATGATCAATTCACATTGACTAAATCTGAATACATGAGATTCTATAAGATTGTTGGTGAATGTATTAAAGATTACTTACAATCAAATCCTAAGGTCTCTATTATCTATGATGAGATTCCATTAAATCTTGATATGGATTTTGAAGATTACTCTGATAAGGTTAAATCTCTTATGGATGAATGGAGTTACGGTAAATGGAGCTCACAAGATGGAGCAACAAAGAAAACATTAATTTATTCTAGAAGAGATCATGATTAATAATATTCTTTCATATGATGAATTTATATTAGAATCTAGGATACCTATAGCTTGGGCTAAGCCTTCAGTAACAACCACCAAAGTACTTTCCTTCATAAAGGAGAAAGAAAAAGTAACCAAGAAAGAACTATTAGAATTCTTAGATAGCATACCAGAAGATGCTTCAGGTAAGAAACCTAGTATGTCTTGGGTTAGAAATCAAAAGAAATACATCAAGTATAAAATACAAGAAGAGGATGCTAACTACTTTGAATTGACTCCTTTAGGAAAAAGAGTTTTAAAATCTTTTGGTATTAATGAAACAAAATGAAATAATTAGAATACAATTATTAAAATAAAAACAATTATGGAAAATTACGAAAAAATCAAAGAATTAGTAGAAAGCATGCAAAAAGACATGGAAGCTTTCTATGTAAAAGGTAACAAATCAGCAGGAACACGAATTCGTACTGCTTGTCAAGACCTTAAAAAAATCGCTCAAGATCTAAGAGTAAATGTACAAGAAACTAAGAACACTAAAGCTTAATTAAAATGGGATACTACATTTGTAAAATTAGCTTTTTTTCTGGAGAGGTTTCTAAAAGTACAGGAAAAGCGAAAGCTTCTAGATCTGAAATTTTAGTCGAAGCAGACACAGTAACACATGCTGAAACTAGACTTCACGAACATTTAGCCGGAGACAATTCCACTGCTCATTTAGATTTTGAAGTTACTTCTGTTGCTCAATCTAAGATTGAATCAGTAGTACATCTTAAAGGTTAAAAAACACTTTTAACCCCTGATGGATATATAATCTATCAGGGGTTTTTTGTATCCTCTGGTTTCAATAATTATATGAAGAAGAGAAAAACTACATCATCGGAAACTAGCTCATATCTACCACCGGATTCTCCAGTGAAGATACAAGACGGAGATACTGGATTTAATATGGTTAAGAAAAACTATAATAGATTTATATGGACTTGGAATGAATATATAGACAAGAAACCTAAAATTACAAAAAGTTAATTATGCCAGCAGTTTCTAAGACACAGCAAAGATTAATGGGACAGGCTTACGGAGTCAGGAAATTTATGGATACTAATGGTAAAGATGGTATTGATCCCGATAGTATAAAATCTGCATATAGAGAGACTATTGTTGAGCTAGCAAATAATATGAAGAAGAAGTCTTTAAAGGATTTTGCTTCAACCAAACATAATAAATTGCCAGAAGAAGTTGAAGAGGCAGAAATTCCTCCAATTTATAATTATCTTAAACCTGAATCTAATAAACCAAGAAAAAAATCTAAATCTGCTATGATGTCAAATCTTGCGGACTATAGAGAATTTATATCTAATAAAAAATAAAATATGGAAGAAGTAAACGAAGATTGCGGATGTGGAGGTACAACCGATAACATCAGAAGTTTTAATACTAATAGTACACCTAGATACTCTCAAGATCCTCTAGTTGGTAGAAGAGTTAGCCTAAGAGATGGTAGAAGTGGATTAGTTGATGATTCAATTAGAAACAATACAGGTGAAGTAATAGGATATGTAATTGAAGGTGACAGAGGTAACTATAGAGTCTTTAAAGATAAAATAGTTGGACCAATGGAAGAAAGTGGAGGTGCAATGGCATCTTTAGCTAGTACACCAGGAATGGGAGATGTAATTCCCCCTGGGCCAGGAAGAACAGGATCTGGGGATCAATTCCCTTCATTAACTGTGGGAACACCTGCAGCTGGAAAGAAAAAGAAAAAGAAAGATTCTAATAAGAATCCTCTTGATTCATCTGTGATGGATTATAAAAGCTTTCTCACTAATTCAAAAAAGAATCAATAAGATGAATCATATATTATCATTTAGAAGTCTTTTTGAAGGAGTAAGTGCAGTAACAACTAATTGGTATATTGTAGATAATGAAGCTTCTTTTGATAAGATAAAAGGTAATGGATATATGCTTTTTAGTCAGGTAGGTATAATGACTATTGTTTATGTTAAGCCTAAAGGAGATGAAGAATCTAGATTGGATTTTTATTTTGATAAAGCAAAATCCCCGGATAAGAAAAGCATTTGTGTTTGTAAGATATTAGCTAATGATGGTAAAATTAGAAGCTCTAAAAATTTTGATGATGTAACTACAGATAATGTTTGGGACATAACATCTACGTTTTTTGATTATTGTGATTTAGAAAAATCTGAAAAATCAATTAGAGATAAATTCATGATGGGATATTCTAAAACAATAAAGGATATCTTTAAAGGGGATACAGAAAGAATACCAGGATCATTCAAAACATATTTTAATTATATGAAGGAATGGGCAAAGAAATCTATAGAGGGTGTTTCTTTAGATAAGAATGAGGACAATTACGATTTCAAAGAGATGATTAAAGAATTTATTGCTTTCTTTAAAAAATCATAATTTTTCCTTCTGTCTCAATTGGATAAGATAATTTTCCCAAATTGAACCTCCTTCTTTTATACCAGGTTTAGCGCTCTTGTGTAACTTAGCTCTTTGTGACATTATATACGATGCTATAATAGCATCTTTTAATTCTATTTCTTTTTTATCCAACATTTCTTGTAATCTTCTTATTGATTTTAGAGCTTCGTCCCTATTTGCAAATCTTAATCCTTTAGGATAACTTTGTCCTGAGTCGAAAGGTTTAATATCATTTAGATAAATCTGTTCGAATAATTTGAAGGTTAGAATTTTTTTCACTTATTATATATTCTAAAATGAAACCTCTTTCAATTATTATTATAAGATAAGAGTATGATAATCGATATAGAAAATACAGGAGGCGGTTTAACAGTCTCACATTACACCGAAGAGGGTGAAGTTAATATGCTAAAAATACCAGTACCTAAATCTCTTCAATTTGTTTGGCAAAAGACACAGGATTACGATAAAGCTAAAGATAATGAATGGCTTTCTTGGGACGGAAAACCAGTTAAGAAAGTTTCTTCTACTAAATTCGATAAGTATCGTGTTGTAGAAATATTAGAAGCTGTTGATCCTGAGATAACTAAACCTTTATGGGATTATCAGACTCCAAAAAAATACTTTGTCGATATAGAGGTAGAGATCACAGATAATCGTGCAGACTCATTGGATACTGAGAATGCTAAGAATAGAGTACTTTCTATTGGTATGGCTTCATCCCACGGAAAGGTTCTAGTTATTGGTCTACAAGATATGACACCGGAAAGAATTCTTAAAATTGAGAAAAGAATCAAGGAACATTTTAAGGATCAGGAAGGTGATTGGACATTTAATTATAGAAAGTTCGAAAGTGAATTTGATATGATGTACACATTTCTTTCTAAGTTGGTTCCCAAAATGCCTTTAATCACTGGATGGAACTGGTTTGGATATGACTGGCCTTATTTGTTAAACAGAGCTAGGAGGTTAGGAATAGATCCTAAGATTGCTTCACCAAGTGGAGTTCTTTTAGGAAAGAATCAGATTCCTATGCACGTACTAATGGTTGACTACATGGACATTTATAAAAAGTGGGATAGAGTGGTTAAGATTAGAGAATCTAATTCGTTAGACTATGTGGCAACACAAGCAATTGGTATTAAAAAAATTACTTATAATGGAACATTAAAGGATCTATACGAATCTGATTTTGATACATTCATATTCTATAATGCTATTGACTGTGGACTTGTACACTATATTGATAGAAGACTTGACACTCTTTCTACATTCTTTAAAATTGCGGAGGTTAGTAAAGTGGAGATTAATAGAGCACTTTCTCCTGTATGGACTACAGAAGTACTTATGCTAAGAAAATTCTTAGAAAGAAAAAGGGTTATTTTAAGTGAAAGAAAAGAGGAGAACCACGTAAAATTCGAAGGAGCTTATGTAAAGAAACCAGAGAGGGGAATTTATGAATGGATTGCTTGCTTTGACTTTGCTTCACTGTATCCTAACACGATGATACAATGGGGAATTTCTCCAGAGGTTTATATAGGAAAGAATCTAAAGGAAATACCAGAGGGAGCAATCAGGACATCATCAGGAGCAGTATTTTACAGCAAAGAAGGAAAAGAACCTATACTTAAAGAAATATTACAAGGATTATACTCTCAAAGGAAAGCAACTAAGAAGAAATATTTTGAATGTGAAAAAGAAATAGAAAAAATTAAAAAAGCAATAAAAACAAAACAATAAAAAATAAATTATGGCAAATTCAGACAACACATGCGCAGATCTTCCGGTAGAAGATTTTCACACAGGAGCAAACGATACATTCGGTTTGATCTACGACAAACAAAAAGAATTACAAACTAGATATGGGTTTGATTTTAGCGATTGGACGCTAAAACAAATTGCAGATTTCTGGATGGTAAATAAACACGCAATGAGTGACGAACTAAATGAAATGTTTGACTCATTAGGCGGCGTTAAAGATGGTATTGGATCTGCAGCTTGGAAATACTGGAAGGGAGACAACAAGAAAGCAGCAGAGATGAAAATTTCAGATTTAACAGAATCTGACAAATTGGAATTATTTTATGAGTGGATTGATGGTTTACATTTCTTTATGAATTTTGCAATTTCTATGGGTATGACAAGTAAGGATATTATTAATCTTTATATGGCAAAAAATTCAGAAAATCATCAAAGACAGCAAAGAGGTTATTAATATATAAAAGACAAAAAAACATAAATGGAAAAATTACTTACACCGAATCCTAGAAGATTCTCATTATTCCCCGTACAAGAACCAGATATCTGGATGATGTACAAAACTGCAGAAGCTTCATTCTGGACAGCAGAAGAGATTGATTTAGCACAAGATATTTCTCATTGGAGAGATAAGCTTAATGATAACGAAAGATATTTTATTAAGAACGTAATTGCTTTCTTTAATAACTCTGATGGGATAGTTAATGAAAATCTTGCAGCTAACTTTTTCAATCAAGTTCAGTATCCAGAAGCTAGATGCTTTTATGGATTTCAATTAGCTATTGAAAATATACATGGTGAAGTTTATTCTCTTCTTATAGATTCTTACATATCTGACGAAGAAGAAAAAGAACATCTATTTAATGCTATCGATACTGTTCCTGCCGTTAAAAGAAAAGCAGATTGGGCAATGAAATGGATTGATAATGGAACATTCACTGAGAATATGATTGCATTTGCTGCTGTTGAAGGTATTTTCTTTTCTGGATCTTTCTGTTCTATATACTGGTTAAAGAAAAGAGGGCTAATGCCAGGCCTTTGTTTTGCTAATGAATTAATCTCAAGAGACGAAGGATTACATTGCGATTTTGCTTGTTTACTTTACACTAACCACATCGAAAATAAACTCCCAGAAGAAACAGTGAAAGCTATTATTAGTGAAGCTGTAGAGATCGAAAAGGAGTTTGTCACTTCATCTTTACCTGTTAGGCTAATTGGTATGAACGCTGATCTTATGTGTGAGTATATTGAATTTGTAGCAGATAGACTTTTAACATCTTTGGGATGTTCTAAAATCTATGATACTAAATGTCCTTTTGATTTTATGATAAATATTGCTTTAGAAAACAAAGGAAATTTCTTTGAGGGAAGAGTTGGTTCATATCAAAAATCTGGAGTTATGGACAGTACCAAAGATAATGGAAATACAGGAAAAGCTTTTACTATGGATGCGGATTTTTAATTTGCGTGAATAAGGTAAATATTGATATATAATATTACGTAACATTATAAAGTGGCTCAAAAAACTAGATCAGAATTTAAAGTAATATTTTCTAATGGAAATTCACCAGGTCAACAGGATTTTCATGATTTCTTAGATAGCTATTGGAATTTTAATGATGATGGATATTTTACCGGAATAACAGGTCCTACAGGATCGACCGGTGCAACGGGATACGGATTACAAGGAGTTACCGGAACATCGGGAACATCAGGATCCAGTGGCACATCAGGTTCAAGTGGTTCTTCAGGATCAAGCGGTAGTTCAGGAACATCAGGTTCAAGTGGTTCTTCAGGATCAAGCGGTAGTTCAGGAACATCAGGTTCAAGTGGAACATCAGGATCAAGCGGTAGTTCAGGAACATCAGGTTCAAGTGGAACATCAGGAACTTCTGGTATTGCAGGGTCAAACGGTGTTGACAATGCACTATCCCAAAGATGGATTCTAGAAAGTTTAGCTGGTGGTGAACCAGGACCGCAGTATTTTAGAGTAAATGATGCGATTTTTAGCAATGTTACTGAGGTTTCTGTTAACAAGACCAATGCATTCAATATTGATGCAACAGGATTTCTATCTAACCTTGATTATTTAAGTAATTTGGGTGATGTGTTACTTACATTTACACAGGTTAACTCGAATGACAATTTTGCAAGTTACGCAATAGATCCAGAGGGTATGACAGACATGACATCATATTGGAGTATTCCATTGCTTTTTGCATACGCAGGTAATAATCAATTTGTTGATGGACCAACCTACACAATGAGTATATCACCAGTAATTGCTGGGCCAACTGGAGATACAGGACCTACTGGAGATACAGGACCTACTGGAGATACAGGACCTACTGGAGCAACTGGAAATACTGGAGCAACTGGAAATACAGGTGCTGATGCTCTCTGGAATTTCTTAGGACCGTATCAAGTTGCTGATTACAATATAGGTAGTGTAGTAACTTTTGGTGGAGAAACTTGGTATTGTATTCAGTTTGCACCAATTGGTGCAGGACCTTTTGGCGGTTTCATTGGTGTAAATTGGACATTAATAGCAGAAAACGGATCTACAGGTCCAACAGGCGCAACCGGTGATACTGGAGCTACAGGGCCAACTGGCATAGGCGATACTGGACCGACAGGACCATCTGGAGGACCAACAGGACCAACAGGACCAACAGGACCAACAGTGCTTCCATTATTTACATCAACTCCAATCGATTTATACGTAAGCGCGTATACTATAACAACACCGGGTGCATATTGGATAAATAACGCCACTGACTCAGGTAACTATTTTCTAACACTACCTAGCCCAGGCACATATCTTGGCCAACAAATAATTTTAGTAAATGACGATTCAACCTACACTGTAACTTTTACTAATCCGCCTCTAAATGCAGCTGGTGCAACGCTAAGCGTTGCGATATCGTCAGTAATGACATTGATTGCGGTGTATAGTCCTACAGCTACAGCTAATATATGGCTTTCTATTTAGTTAATTATTGAATAAGTATTCTTTTTAGTGGAAACTAATGGGTTTATTTTTCTATAATTTTTTACATTGAATAAAATAAATAAATAAAAATAAAAAAATAATGGAAGTAACAAAAAGAGACGGAGCTAAAGAAAGAGTTAAGCTTGATAAAATTTTAAATCGTGTTAAGAAGCAATCTTATGGTTTAAATATGGATTATATTGAACCAATGGAAATTGCAAAAAAAGTTATACATGGTTTATATGATGGTATCTCTTCAGTGGAACTTGATACTTTAGCAGCAGAAACAGCAGCTGCTTTAACTCCTACTCATCCTGACTATTCTATTTTAGCTTCAAGAATATGTGTTACTTCATTACATAAAAGAACTCCTAAAAGTTTTTCAACTGTGATCGATCAGCTTTATAACTATGTTGATCCTAAAACTGGATTAAAAGCTCCAATGATTGCTGATGATGTCTATGATATTATTATGAAGAATTCTAAAGATATAGATTCTCAAATTATTGCTGATAGGGATTTAGATTATGATTATTTTGGATTTAAGACTCTAGAAAAATCATATCTTTTAAAGATTGACGGTTTACCAGCAGAAAGACCACAGCAAATGTTAATGAGAGTTGCTATTGGTATACATAAAGAAGATTTAGCTTCTGCTTATAAAACATACGACTTAATGAGTCAAGGTTACTTCACACATGCTACACCTACTTTATTTAATGCAGGTACTAGAAGACCTCAGCTTTCTTCTTGTTTCTTAGTTTCAATGGATGGGGATTCAATTCAGGGCATTTATAAAACATTATCAGATGTAGCCCAGATATCTAAAAATGCAGGAGGTATTGGTTTACATATACATAATGTAAGAGGCACAGGAGCTTATATTAGAGGAACAAATGGTACTTCTAATGGAATTATACCGATGCTAAAAGTATTTAATGAGACTGCAAGATATGTTGATCAAGGGGGAGGCAGAAGAAAAGGAAGTTTTGCAATCTACTTGGAACCGTGGCATTGTGATGTTGAAGACTTCTTAAATCTTAGAAAAAATCACGGTAAGGAGGAGATGAGAGCTAGAGATCTTTTCTTAGCTTTATGGACACCGGATTTATTTATGCAAAGAGTTAAAGAAGACGGGGAATGGACTTTATTCTCCCCTGACGAAGCTCCAGGATTAGATGATGTTTATGGCGATGACTTTGTTAAGCTTTATACAAAATACGAATCAGAAGGAAGGGGAAGAAAAACAATTAAAGCTCAAGAACTTTGGTACAAGATTATCGAAGCACAGATTGAAACAGGAACTCCTTATATGCTTTATAAGGATGCAGCTAATATAAAATCTAATCAAAAGAATTTAGGAACTATTAAATCTTCAAATCTTTGTACTGAGATTATGCAGTACTCAGATTCAAAAGAAACTGCAGTTTGTAATTTAGCTTCTATTGCATTACCTAAATTTATTATTCCTGGTAAGAAACCTAAATATGATCTTATTGCTCTTAAGGACATAGCTTACACCGCTACAATCAATCTTAATAGAGTAATAGATGTTAACTATTATCCCACTAAAGAAACTAAGACTTCTAATATGAAGCACAGGCCAATTGGTATTGGAGTTCAAGGTCTAGCTGATACGTTTGCTATTCTAAAAATACCCTTTGAATCAGATGAAGCTAAGAATTTAGATAGAGATATTTTTGAAGCAATTTATTACGGAGCTATGTGTGCATCAGTTGATCTTGCAGAAAAAGAGGGAGCTTATCAAACATTTAAAGGATCACCATTATCTAAAGGACTATTCCAATTTGATTTATGGAACGAATCACCTAGTACAAGATGGGACTGGGAAGAATTAAGAGAAAGAGTTTTAACTCACGGAGCTAGAAACTCTTTATTGCTTGCACCTATGCCTACTGCTTCTACAAGTCAGATCTTAGGAAACAACGAATGCTTTGAACCATTCACATCTAATATTTATATCAGAAAAACATTATCTGGCGAATTCCCAGTAGTTAATAAGCATCTTGTTAAAGATCTTGTTAAACTTAATATGTGGGATGATAACCTTAGAGATAAGATCATAATCAATAACGGATCAGTGCAGGATATTGCAGAAATACCAGACGAGATTAAGATCATTTATAAAACTGCTTGGGAGATGAGTCAGAAGATCATTATAGATCATGCTGCAGCACGAGCACCTTTTATATGTCAAAGTCAAAGTATGAATCTATTTGTACAAGATGCTAACTTTGCTAAACTTTCTTCTGCACATTTTTATGGATGGGATAAAGGACTAAAGACTGGAAGTTATTATATAAGAACTAAAGCTGCTACTACAGCTATAAAAGGTCTAGGTATAGATCTTAGTAGAAATCAAGACATTCCTAAATCTGAAGATGATAACTATAGCGACTTAGCTTGTAGTATAGACAATCCAGAAGATTGTGAAGCTTGTGGATCATAATATTAAAAATGAATAGAACTAAGAAGCTTAGCAATTTTAAAGAATTCGTAAGAGAATACGGAGATATAGATGGGAAGGAAGATTCCAAAAAAACTCCATGTATAATTTTAGCAGGACCTCCAGGATGTGGTAAGGGAACACAGGCTAGAATTATAGCCAAAGGTATGAGATGGAAACACATTTCAACTGGAGATATACTGAGGGATTCCGATAATAAAGAGACTAAGAAGTTAATGAAAACTGGTAATCTTCTTCCTGATGAGATTGTAGGTAAAGAGCTTATAGATTATCTTAAAAAATTAACTAAACACAGCGATCCTAGGGGATATATTTTTGATGGATATCCTAGAAATCTTCAACAAAAGGCTATATTCGAAGAGATTTGTAGAATTAATAATATCTCATTAGAATATGTTTTCTTTTTAAATGTCGCAGAGAAGATATTAAGGGAAAGAATAAAAGAAAGAAGTAAATCTTCTGGTAGATCTGATGATAAAAACGAGAAAGCATTCCAAATTAGAATGGATGAATATAATGAACAGACGTTACCTATGATAGAATCTATGAGAAATGGGGGAGGCTTTTTGGAAATATCAGGAGAAAATAAATTAGATGATATTACTAAGTTGATATTTAATAAAATTAATGAAATTTAATTCCTATTTTATTGTATAATAGTTAAATCTTAAAAATATGTCAAAATCAAAATCAGAAGAAATAGTTAAGGCAATTCCTACTATATGTCTTACCATGATCGTTAAAAATGAATCTAAAGTCATAAGAAAATGTATAGATTCAGTTAGAGATTATATTAATTATTGGGTTATTGTTGATACGGGATCAACCGACGGAACTCAGGATCTTATTAAAGAAATAATGGCGGAATATGATATTCCCGGAGAATTACACGAAAGACCATGGGTAGATTTTGGACATAATAGAACAGAAAATCTTAAACTTGCCAAAGACAAATCAGACTATAGACTTATTATAGATGCTGATGATGTGTTATTTGTAGAGAACGGAGAAAATCCATTTATTAATTTAACTGAAGACTTCTATAAGATTAAATTAAGATTAGGAAGTCTAGCATATTATAGAACACAAGTAATTAGAGGCGATCAAGATTGGAAATATATCGGTGTACTTCATGAATATCTTTCTGGACCGGAAGGAATTAATCTAACGGAGGAATTTTTACCTGAAGGTGTTGAAATGCACGCAGCAGTATCTGGACATAATAGAGATATTAAAGGTAAAGATAAGTATTATAATGATGCTTTGATATTTGAAAAAGCTATTATAACTACACCTAAAGAGGAACTTCCTATTGATTTGGAGAGAAGATATGTTTTCTATATGGCTCAAAGTTATAGAGATGCTGGAATGCACGAAAGATCTATAGAAGCTTATCAAAGAAGAATAGATCTAGGTGGATGGGCAGAAGAAGTTTATATCTCTAAATATTGGATTGCTAGACAGAAACACTCGTTAAACAAATCAGACGAGGAGATTATTGATGCTTATTTAAAAGCTTGGGAATATAGACCTAATAGACTTGAATCACTTTATCATTTAATTAAATTCCTAGGAACTAAAAAAAGATATGCTTTGGCTTTTGCTTTCGCAGCCATTGGAATGAAAACAGGATCTTGCTCAGATATTCTTTTCGTTGAAGATGAGATCTGGAAATGGAGAATGCCAGATGAATATTCGGTATTGGCTTATTATAATGGAAATGCAGAAGAAGCACACAAAGTAACCACAATAATTATTAATTCGCCTGTATTTGATAAGATTTCCACTAATGAACAAGAAAGGATCAGAAAGAATATGGAATTCTACAGTAAAGCTATTACAAAAGATACAGAAACTGTAGAACCTATAGAACATGTAGAAGATACAGAAGCTATAGAAGATATAGAAGCTACAGAAGAAGTTAAAAACTAGGAATTAGCGAAGAGGGAAGATATATAACATAAAAAGTTATATCATGAGAATTTTAAAATTTTCCGAATTCCTTAACGAGGAATCAGTTTATAATACAGGAGTTCCTTTATATAGAGGTACAAGTTTTGAGCCAGAAAGAACAATTAAAAGAAATCAATTAATTTCCGAATTAAGAAGTCTTTTAACTCAAGTAATGAATGGTACTCTTTCAGAAATATCTTTAGTAGCAGAAATACCTACACAAGGTAAAAATGCTCCACAATATTTGAAAGATATTTATTCTGAAATGGGATACAATCCAGGTAAAGATATGGAAGATGAGTATGACGAAGAAAACGACACTTATCTTGGTAACAGAGACAGAACTGGTGATGAGCCATCTACAAACATATTTGTAGATTCTGAATTTTTAGTTAAAGATGTAGATGAAGCTAGAAATGTTATTATAGCAATTCCTTATTCATTAAAAAAGAAAAACATCTTAGTTGAACTTACACCAGAAATGATTGACGAAGCATTTATTAAATAATTAATTATGGAATACGAAGATTTTCATTTAGTAAAAATCGGAGACCATACTTTTGTTTTAGAACAATGTAAAGATTTTTCAAAAGGACTTTCCACCAGAGAGCATCTCCTCGAAAATGAGGGGATGCTTTTTAATTTTAAAGAATCGGGTCCTAAAAGCTTTCATATGAAAGACTGTTACTTACCTCTTGATATTCTATTCATAAAAGAGGGAAAGATCCAAAAAATTTATCACAATTGTAGTCCGTGTGAAACTGATGATTGTCAAAAATTTCAACATGATTCCGCAGATACTATTATTGAACTCCTAGGAGGCACATGTAAGAGCAATAATATTAACGAAGGACTAATCTACAGACTGATGTAGGAAACTTTTCCATTTTTTACTGTTAAAATATATGTTACTAAGGTAAATTGTATTTTATAAAAATTAAATTCTGAATGTCATCTAACAAAGAAATTAAAGTATTATCAGAGAGGGAGCATATCCTATTAAGACCAACCGTTTATGTTGGTAGTGTTAAACCCACTGATGAGAAAGTACCAGTGATTCGTGATAACCGTGTTTTTGTTGAGTCTAAGACCATATCAGTCGGTATGTATAAGTTATTTGATGAAGTATTCTCTAACTCGTTAGACGAAGCTAAAAGGATGAATGGCAAGATGAAGAAAATCAATATAGCTATTGATACTAAAAGCAATTCAGTTTCTATTAAGGATTCAGGAAATGGATTTTATAAAGGCACAGAGATTAATAATATAAGCGAAAAATCTAATATTGAAACTGCAGTTTCTCAGTTAAGAGCAGGATCAAATTTTGAAAATGATGATGTTGAAGAGTCTCTAGTGGGTACTAATGGTATGGGCGTAAGTCTAGTTAATGTACTTTCTAAATATTTCAGTATTGAAACGGTGAATGAGAAATTCTATTACTTTCAAGAGTGGAAAAATTATGAGGGTAAAGATCCTAAGGTCTCTAAGAGATCATCTGATATGAAAACTGGTACTTCTGTTACGTTCACTCCCCTATCAGAAACATTTGGCTATTCTAAATGGGATAAAGAAGTTCTTTCATCTATACTTATTCTAAAGTATGATCTGATCAAGAGAGATCCAATTATAGGTAAACTTGAAATAGAATTATCTTGGGACGGAGAGTCAATAGATTTATCACCTGAATTTTTACCTCAAGATTCTTTTAAGATTAATACAGAGATAGGTCAGATAACAATATGGGAAAAGTATGAAGGATCAGGATCATTAAGCTTTGTTAACTCTGCTCTTTGTTCAGGAATACATCAGAAGATATTTAATGACTTTGTAAACACTAAATTAGAAGACACATTAGGACATCATTTTTATGATTGTCTAATTGTGTTAAATCTTCCACCTAAGTATGTTAAATTCGGAGATCAGAATAAGACTAGATTTGTTACAACAAGGGAAGAGATTGACAAT
>Ga0181346_1000628_pt1 | contig 15467 bp, 15 predicted proteins | sample Su13VDMM15DN_FD_130100 | JGI IMG/M metagenome (GOLD analysis project Ga0181346, IMG submission 130100) | Freshwater viral communities from Lake Michigan, USA - Su13.VD.MM15.D.N | ecosystem: Environmental > Aquatic > Freshwater > Lake | place: USA: Michigan | collected 2013-07-15 | reverse complement strand
CCGGACCTGTTCCACCTGTATCACCTGCCGGACCTGTTCCACCTGTATCACCTGCCGGACCTGTTGCGCCTGTATCACCTGCCGGACCTGTTCCACCTGTATCACCTGCCGGACCTGTTCCGCCTGTATCACCTGCCGGACCTGTTCCACCTGTATCACCTGCTGGACCTGTTCCGCCTGTATTACCTGCTGGACCTGTTCCGCCTGTATTACCTGCCGGACCTGTTCCGCCTGTATTACCTGCCGGACCTGTTCCACCTGTCATGCCTCCTAAAATTATTTTTAATTCATTTAAAATTTTAGGGTGTCGTACTAAATTCTCTAAACTCATTTTATAATGTATGTTATATTATATTAATATTATTATATATATATAATATTTTAATTTAAAAATAACATTATTATTTAATATTTTAATATTTTTAATTTGTATATATATATATGTTGTATATTTGTATTAAATGTTTTTTTGAGTTTATATTTTTTTATATACTTTTATATAGGGTAAAATTTTTTAGATGAAAAAAACCTTTTTAAATAGATGAAAAAAATAATAATTGTTTTATATAAATAAAAAAAGTAAAAATTAGATGTAAATTATAAAATGCACCTTTTATTATATATACATCTTATAATATTAATTTATACATATATATTTTTAAAAAAAAAACTTGTATATATATAATAAATATTTTTTAAATTTACAATGGCAGATAATAATGCATTATTAACTACAGCAATAATAACGGGTATTTTAGCACTGGCGACGATGATTTTTAAATCTATAAAAAAAAGTGAGTGTATAAAGACGCAAAGCGGGGTGTGTTGTGATTGTGATAATTCGCCAGAAAGACGAAGCAATAGCACTTTAGAAATTAATAATGAAGTTATAAATAAACATCCTATAATTATTTCTACTGAGATATAACAAACATTTATATAATTTATTTAATATTTTTATACTATTTTTTAATTTGATTGAAGAGACGGCAAAAACAACGTAAGAGACAGCAAACAGAAAAAGAAAAAAAATGCCGACTACGTAAAATTTGAAAAATTGATTGGTTGGAGACGGCAGAGACGGCAGAGACGGCAAAAAATGACTTTTTATAAAAAAAAAAAAAAAATAAAATATAATAAATATCTTAAATAAAAAACGAAAAAAATGCCGTCTCATCCGTCTCTGGCGTCTCAACCGTTTTATAAATATATATATACATCTTAAAAAATTTTATAATTATTTATTTTTTACGATAGATATATAAATAAATACTTAAATATACAATGAATTTATAATAATATACAAGTAAAATTATTTTATTTTATTTATATAAACAAAAATAAAATATTTATATATAGTAAATATAATTAAATATTAAATAATTTAAAAAAAAAGTTATAATATGGATACTAAAAAAAAAACACCTCAATACACATTAAACGCTATTAAGAAATATCAAGCAAAAAATAAAGACTTAATAAGCGATAAAAACAAAGACAAATATTTAATACGTAAGCAAGAAATAAACGACTATAACAAATTACAAACTATTAATAAAATAGATACTATAGAAACTATAGAAGATATAGAAACAAACAATATATTAATGATGCTTAAAAAATATAAAAATTGTAAAACATATATATTAAATAAATAAATAATTTTAAGACATATATATAAATTATAAAATACGCTTATTTTTACATCCCCCGCACTGATTTTCTAAACTATCTAAAAAAATAAACATTTATATATTTAAATCAATTTTTTTAATTTATCAATCATTTTTTTTTTATATATTCTTACAAAAGTTTATTTTTTACGATATTTTTTTTTTTAAAAATTTTTTTTTATCAATCAATTTATTAAAAAATTACATATAATATATTAAAAATTTGATATATATATAGTAAAAAAAAAAAATAAAATAAAATATTAATATAATATAAAATATAATTTAAAAAAAACTTTATTTTACAACTTAAATATTAAAATGTCTAATATTTCAATTTTTGATAATACTATAAATAATAACACTATTTATTCTACTGAATATATTAATGTCAAGAATTTACATGCATTATGCCAATCGGTTAAATTGAAAAATTACGATTTGTTAAATTTTCCTACAGTTAAGAAGAACACAAAGAAGACTAAAAAAACCGATGAAGACGAAGAAGATGACGAAGACGAAAATGACGAAGAAAAAGAGGTAATTAATGATGATAAAAAAAAAATGGTTCGCCATAATATAAACTCATTAAAAAAATATTTGTTGTTATTTGCTTTTAGTGATAATACACAAATTAAATATACATCCTTAAATTATGGGCGCTATGTTAATACAACTAAATATAATAAAGGGTACTCACTTACAAATATGTACGTTGAAATTAGAAATTTATTAATACACGGTATATATGATGATTACGACGTAAAAAATTGTCATTATATTTTATTTTACAATGAATTAATAAAAAATAATGTTAAAAATACAACTCATATATTAGAATACATTAATAACAGAGATAAAATTTTTAAAAATATCATTGATAACAACCCCGAAGCATACAGCATAGAAAAAATTAAATTTATTGACTTAGATTATGAAAGCAAAAAAAAAATTATTAAGTCTATATTTACGTCATTATTAAATAATGGTAAAATTTCGTGTTTAGAAACATATAATATAACTGAAAATACAGACTTTATATTTATGTTGTTTAATGAACTTAAAAATAACATCAAATTAATTATTAATTTAGATGAAAACAAAACAATAAAGGATGTTATAACAAAGAAAAAAATAATTGATAAAGAAACCTACAATATAGACGGCGCAATAATCGCTAATATATTACAAACATTAGAGCGTAAAATGTTAAATGCTTTTATATCAATTGTAAAAACTCAAAATTACGATGTGGGGGCGTTAATCCATGACGGTTTACACATTAGAAAAAATAAACAAGTAATTGACATAGATATTAAAAAATGGTGTGAATTTATTAATAATACATTATATAAAGATTGTAATAATTATGATGATATTATAAAATTAGAAATTATTAATAAACCCATTATTATTGATACGTCTTTTTTAATACCTGATGAAGAAACGATAATTTACAATGATTATAAAAACCAAATAGAAAATATAGAAAATATAGCAAAAATTAAATTTCCGCCTGTGTATATACGTATTGAAAATGAAACATATAATGAATATGACGACAAAGAAATAATAAGCACTTATAACAACATCAATTATTTTTATAAGAAAAAAAAGTTTATTAAATACTGGATAGAAGACCCCGCACAACGCTCATATAATAAAATCGTATTTAATCCTAATTTAGAAACACAAGACAAAAACGACTATAATACATTTACGGGTTATGAATTATTGAAACATAAATTTAATAATCTACCTACAACACAAGCAGAACGACTACCAAAAATAAAAATATTATTAGATTTTTTATTTGATATTTCAGGGCGTAATAAAGAACAATATAAAATTTTGTTAAATTACACCGCTCATGTGCTTGCGATGCCGTATAAAAAGGTAAAAATTGCTCTTATAATTAAAGGTATGAAAGAAGGGATGGGAAAAAATACGTTTTATTTATTAATTGAGGCGATTATAGGGCGTAAATACTGCGTAAGCACCGCCAATATAGACCATTTATTCGGTAAATTCAGTAATTTTAGACGAGACAAATTATTTGTGTGTATAAATGAGGCGAATTTTAAACAAAATAAAATTTTTGCGGGCGATTTAAAAGAAGCGATAACAGAAAGCACATACGCTTTAGAACTAAAAGGAAAAGACAAAATACCAAATTATAACTCATTTGAAAATTATATAATAATCTCTAATGAATATAACAGCGTAGAAATAAGTGCTAAAAATAGGCGCTTTTATGTAATCAATTTAGATAATGTAAATTATGAAAATAAAAAAACATATTTTAATAATCTATATCACATAATAGGCGATACAACAAATAAACCTAATTATGAAATATTAAATATATTTTACGATTATTTGAAACAGTTATTTATTGATGATGATATTATAAATTTTGATTTTGAAAAAAATATAAATACTGATGAAAGTAAAATTTTAACTAATATAGACCCATTAAAAGAATTTATAGAAATTGAAATAATACAAGCAATAATAATAAACGAATATATACAAATTTTAGAAATTACAGTAAATGAACTATTTAATAAATACATTGAATACTTAAAAAAATTAAGATATAAATATGAAGAATTAAGCAGTCCCACCTTCAGTAAAAAATTATTATCACAATTTAATAATTTCATTGATAAAGTAAAAAATAAATATAACCGCTCTTATAACATAGATATAAATAAAGCATTAATTTTCTTTGAATTGAAACGCGAAGACGTTAAACACATAATAATAAAAGAATAGTTAAATATATATTATAATATACATCATAATTTTAATAATATAAATTTATATTATTAAAATCTACATCCAATTTTTAAATTTTTTTGTTATATATTTTTAAATTTACGGTATTTTTCAGTTTAAAAATTTATTTCTATACTTTTATATAGGGCGTTTTTTTTTTGATGAAAAAAACCTTTTTAAATAGATGAAAAAATTAATAATTATTTTTATATAAATAAAAAAAGTAAAAAAACAACCTATATTATAAAAAAATTAAGATGTATATATTAATGTTTAATATTTTGTTTAATGTATTCTAAATTTTGACTGCTACTGTGTAAGAATCGGCGGGCGAATGCTGATTTTTCATTTATACTTGCTAAAGGGTTTAAATTATGAAAGTTAGTTATTACAATTTGGCGGACTAAATCAATATTAATGGGTGTGCCTAATACATCATTCATACTACACTCAATAATACGACTAAAAGTGCTATTATTATATGGCGTTATGCCATCTCGTCTTGTAAATAAGTAATCATTATAATGTTTGTTAAACTTCTTTAAGTATGTAAATAATAATCTTGTTAAATTATCGCTTATATTAAAAGATTGCTCCCCATATGTTCTAAACGTTTTATAACTGTTTAAAATAATTTTTTCTGCCTTACCTTGATTATTAACAACTAAATAATTAAATAAAGGGTCTAACGTTTTTTTTGCTTTTGTAGGTGATATAATCTTCATATTAATTAAATCATTACGAGGCACCAAATTTTCAGTATTACCAAAGTAAAAATTAACTATTAATATTTTTTGTAATTCTTCGTCATTAGTAAATTTATATGAGTTCATTTTTTTTTTGATGTCTTTCATATTTAATGAGCGTTCGGCATTTTGTTCTGTTGCTATATTTTCATTACGTGTTATATATTGCTCTTGTTTCATTGTGTTCATTGCGTTCTGGTATTCTTTAATAATTTCGGGCGGTTGTTCCATTGCTTGTAATAACTTACTTATAGCGGATAAATAATCCTTTTTGCTTTTCAAGTGTGAATTTTGTAAATCGTTTATAACTTTATTAGAGTCTAATAAAAAGTTAATATTTGTAAATGGTTTATTTTCTGTTAATATTGAAATACGGTTAATTTTATTGACATAGTTTTTTACGCTTATCGGTGATAGTAAATCGCCTAATGATGTTTTTAATTTTGAAAATACAACATTTAAATTGTTTAATGCGTCGTCATTGTTAGTATAAGCAACAGACGCCCCGCCAGTTTTAATTCTTATAATAGACATTATTATAATTTAATTTAATAAATTTAAATTTTAAAATATTTATATATTCTTATTATAATAGTAATATATATTAATTTTAAATAATTAAATTAATTAAATTAATAAAATAAATAAAAAAATTAAAATATGGATTTTGAAAATTTACAACATATATATATTTTAGAACATAGCAATAATAATGTATATAAATATAAGATTACATTTTTTAATAATAATAATATATATACATCTTTATATTTTGGTAATAGAACAGTTAAAAATTACTTAGAATATAAAAATGATGAATACAACAATAATAATATTTTACATTATATAAATATTGATAAAATACAAAATCCACATTATGCAGATTTTTGGAATAGATGGTTATTATTCAATAAAAATATAGATACTATAGAAGAAGGAATAACATCTATTGAAAACTCATACAATATTAAAGTTATAAAAAATAATTTTTAATATATATGTTATAATTAAAAATGAGTATTTTTTATTTGTATAAATCTACTAATAAACAAAAAAAATATATGGTTAAATTTATAAACAATATCACAAATAAAATAAATACCATACATTTCGGGCAGTCCGGGTATACAGACTATACAATTAATAAAGATGACTATATAAAATATTTGTATATAAATAGACATAAGAACGATAAAATTAATAATCCCTTATTTGCTGGGTTTTGGAGTTATAATTTGCTGTGGAATAAAACAACATTAAAAGAAAGTATAGAAGAAACACAACAAAAATATAATATTGTTATTGTAAATAAAATAGTATAATATACATCTTATAAATAAAGGTGTATTTTTATAATATAGGTTGTTTTTTTACTTTTTTTTTTTATATAAATTAAATTTTCATTTTTTTCATCTATTTAAAAAGGTTTTTTTCATCTAAAAAAAAACGCCCTATATAAAAGTATAGAAAAAAAAAAATATATAAAAAATTACTAAAAATATAATATATGTATTTATTTTTTACGATATATAAAATTTATATTTTTAATTTTTACAATACAATAATTTAATTTTTCAATCATTTTATTTTAACATATTAATTTATCTATAGAAATAAAAAATACTACTAATATAATAATATACTTTTTATTTATATAACAAAAAAAATGTCTTTAAATACCTATAATAATATTACGGACCTTGATTTAGATATTAATATAACTTTAGGCGATTTTATTAAACTAAATATTACAAATAAGACTATTAATTTTTTAGTTCTAAATGAAATAACATGCCTATATATTTTATGTTGTAATAACAAGAATATTAAAATTGATATTGAAAATGAAACAAAAAACAATGTAATTAATACAATCAATAATTTTTTTGATAATACTTATTTAATTAAAAAAAAATATAAAATTTTAAATAGTAATATATACATCAATAATTTTAAGTTTAACAAGTATAAAACATTTATAAAAAATTGTAAATTTCAATGTGATGAATATTTTAAATATGTTTGTAATATTTAGATGTAATTTTTAATTATTGTATGCTGAACCGTTTTTTTAGAACATTGATACAATTTATTATATTCTACTTTGTTTTTAAATCTTTGAAATAATAAATCTATAATCCAATTACGCGCCACAATGATTGTAATTTTTGCTTTTTTCTTCTTGATGTCGTTATTGTGTAAATATTCATATATATTTTGTTGTTTTGTCTCTGCCTCGTCGTAATAGTCATTACAAGATAACAAATAAGGCGGGTCCAATATTATAAGGGCATTTTTTTCATTTTCATATTTTTTTAGTGTCTCTAATCCTTCTTCGTTTGTAAATGTTATTTTTTCATTTTGAAAAAAAGAAATAACAGGGTAATCAGCAATTTTAATATAATTATACTTATAATTTAATCTATACAACCCGGGTCGAATTGTATAAATTTTATTGAAAATGAACCACGCCACAACACAATTTTTATTATTGATGATGTTTAAATATGTATCTTTATTAATTATTGTTTTTGCTATGTCGTTCACATCTTTCTCAAATTTTATAATTTGTTCTTTATCCTTTAAAATATTATATAATTTATACATATTATTATTTAAATCGTTTAAAATATAAGTAAATTTTTTAGGGTGTTTAGTTGAAATATAGTAACTAATAGCACACGTGCCGGCATATGGTTCTATAATTGTGGTTATATTTGTAAAATTTATATTGTCGTATATCTGTTCTACCTCTTCCCGCTTATTGCCAGCGTATGCCATCACAAAATGTTGTTTCATTGTAAATAGATTTAAATAATTTATATAATAATTAATATTAATAATAATATACTACTTTATAATAACATTTTAATTTTGATAAATTTAATTTATATATTTAAAATAATTTAATAAATAATTTTTTATATATTATAAAATTAATAAAAATATATAAGACTTATATTTTATAATAGAAAAATTTAAAGGTATCTATAGTAAAAAATGTATTAACATTTATCTCATCAGGTTTTAACAAATATATTATATTTTTAGGTTCTATAGTATTATTAAATACATCATTTAAATTATTTTTTATTATAGGTGGCATTTGTTTTTTTATAAATTTTTCATATATCTTTTTTATATATAGATGTAAATAAAATAAATCGCACTTTTTATTGTTAGGGTGTGTAATCTTAAAAATTTCAATATCATTGAAATTAAAAATATCTGTGTTATTCATTATAACATTATTAATAATAGTTTAGAAAATAAAAAATAAAAATTAATACATTATTATATAAATGTTGTTTATTCAAAATATAAGTCCATATTTTTTTTTGGGTGTACGTCTTTTGCTCCGCCTTTGCGTACTGCTCCTTTAATCATTTTGAGGCGTCCGCCGTCTTTGTTTAAATGTTGATTAAGTAATTGTAACCCCGCGTTCACCATATCGGGATTATCTTTCGCCAGTGATACAACTTTTTTTACTGCGTTTTTACCAAAATTTAACGCCTTTTTAAACCAATCACCAATACCGCCACCACTTAAAAATAGATTTGTAAATTTCTCCTTGTTATATAATGCTAATGACACGGGAGCAATTTCTTTTGCTTTTTCAAAAACATCATCCGGAAGAGATAAAATATAATTTCTGTATTCTGTGCCATTACGCTCCAAAATTGCTGATGCTATACCAACAACAAATAAAGTAGTAGAAGGGAAATTTTGCGATGTGTTATTTTGCATGACTGCGTTTATAACTTGCATTACAAATCGTCCGGAACTGCCATTTGTGTTATCTGCTCTTAACCCTAAATCAATAGCGGGATCAATCACCAACACAGACCCGCACCCGTGTATAGCAGGAAGACCCGACGCCACCAAAGAAGGATTTAATACCTTACCTAACCAATTTGCGCGCTCCATTGTGAGTCCGTTGCGGTTGCTTATCTCCCATAATTGATTTTGTGATGCGCCGGAAAGCATCGGTTGACCGTTATCAAATGTGATTGTAATGTTATTAAAGACGCAGTAATTGTCCGGCATGCTTGCTGTTTTGCTACCATCACTCACACGGGCGTAAACAAGGATTTTTTGCGGTATATTCGTAAATGTTGTGACCTGAGATGAAAGACCACTTTTAACTTGACCCGGGGCGAATGACCCAATGTCATTTTGAAATTGTTGATAGTCGTTGTAATGATATAATGACGTATGCGGAATTTCTTTTTGTGTTTCTGGGTATGCGGTTAGGTATATTGCTTGTAATGTTGCCGAATTGCCGAGACTAACAGAAGTAGATGCCGAGACCGTAAGACCTGTGGGCGCCACATAATTAAACATACAATCAAATAAATTTGCGTAATAAAATAATTGTATCAACTCACCATTAATACCATATAACGCCTCGGAGTTCTCATCACCTATATTATTAAATGGACTAATAATAGGTTCATAAATATTGTATTGAATTGTTATAGTTGCTGTGCTGTTTGCTGGTACGCTGTTTGAACCAACAACACTATAATTTAGCGTGCGGGGTTTAAACATCCCGTTCCCGGTGCCTGTGCTGGTGTATGATTGTAAAGGGGATAAAATAGACCCTGTAGCATTAGCAAAATCGTCCACGCAATCGGGTTGCGTGTTATCATAAAAATTAGCGTGTTGAGATACCATATTTAGACGTCCCAGAGCGTCTAAAATTGACCCTGTCTGGAGTGTATAAGAAGCAGAGTTAATTTTATGCTGAATACTTGACACCGCTCTGTTTAAAGAAAATTGACGTGCGCCGAAATTATCACTATTAACGGCATTAATTGACGCCCCTGTACTATTTACAAGAACTAAAGAAATAGTTGCTGTAAGACTAATATTTAATCTACTATCCCGCGCCACGTATTGAGAGATATTATTTAAATTAAAGGTTGTTGACTGATTTGAATGACTTGAAGAGGTAAGCGGATTATAACTTACATTTTGTGCTCCTTGTTCTACAACATATTTTATTGTGCTGTTATCGTGTGCCCCTAAACGGGTGTCCACTACTCGTGCAAATTGTGCCATTATAAATAATGTTTAGAATTTAAATAATTTAATTATTATTATTATTAATATAGATTTTAATTTTATAAATAATGTTGTAAATAAAAAAATAAAAATTAAAAAAATTAAAAAAATTTAAAAATAAAAAATAAAATTTATAAAATTAATATATATGTTTAATATAATAATAATAATAATAATTATTTTAAAAATTAAAAATTTAAAATGTCTATAAATACTTTACTTGCTAACCCGTCTATTATTAATGACTTGGTGCCGATTTTTGGGGGTGGTGGTGGTGGTGGTGGTGATAATGTTTCCATCGGTTCTCTTGCTTTCACAAGCGCCAGTTTATCAACATTTAGTTGTAATTACATTTTATATGTTTCAACCGCTCTAACTAATAGAAAATGCACTATATTCTGTAATAATTTTACATCTGCTGTTGCTTCTGGTGCTACTAATATTACTATTGCTAGTGCTGGAATACCTATCCCCACTACGACTACTGCGAGTTTTAATGTCGTAATTACTGTTGGTAATAGTACATCCGGTAATTCTTATACTTCAATAGCAAATATAGCAACTAATAACAATGCTTTTTATATCCCGTTAAATATGTTAGGTGCTATGGTCGCTATTGGTGATACTGTTCTTCTTAATGATTTCTCGTTAGATTTTGTAATTAATAACTAAAATCACAATAATTTAATAATGATAATACAGTGTATAATAGTATTTTTTTATTTTTCAATATTTTTTATAATGTGTCTCACTTGTGTGTTTAAAATCGTTTATATTACCTCCTTTAATTTTAGAATAAAAAGACTTTTTTATAAACATCATTTTAATACTCGCTACGGTTCCTTTAGATAGTGTAAGTGGATAGACATTCCCCAAAGTATCAGTCCAATTAATGGTTAATCCTATAGAATATAAAGGGTGTTTATCAACAAAATCAAACACCCTAAATAATGATGGTGCATTATATATAAAAATTTTACTACCTACCCCCGCTTCTTGTCCGTTGCTTAGGTCTGGTATAAAATCTGTTAGAACGTTTAAATATGCGCTATTTTGTAATGCGGATGCGTTAGAAATAAAAAATATCTCTGACACTATATTCATATTTGTTGATATTACTATATTTTTTAAGGGTGATAGATAACCGAGTGACACGAATTCTTGAGAAAATACAATAAGAGCGTTATTTACTGGTGATATATTAATGCCGTTAAAATTTCTAATTTTAAAATATGAGTCTACCCCATTTGCCGACCCTACTGCTACATCGTTAAATATAAATCCATTAAAATATTGCTCGCTTACATTGTTAAAATATATCTTTATAATTGGTGTTGTGAGATTCTGGTCGAAAAAAAGTTTATCAACATATAAAGATATTAATTGCGTTATAGGGTCATAATTAAAAAAAGGGGGGTCCACTGTTGCTAATGCGGGTGCCACTAATGTTTGTAATTCTAAAAATGCTGTATTTAATGCTGTATTTTGGAATTGTATCCACTCGCCGTAATTATATAAAAAATAATACTCGCTAGAGAAGTCTTGAAATTGTGAGGGATTGTTTGGAGGAGTTATATTTTCAACTTGAGGAATAAATGTATAAAATGTTTGAGAAGAAAATGTGCCATTGTATTCTAATGTGAATGAATAAATACCCTTATTTATATCTGTCGGACTTGTTATTGGTGTTTGAACTATAAATTGTATTAGAGGTATATTAAAACACGGGACAGCGAACCGCACAATTGACCCCACATAATCTTCGGGGACTGTTAAAATTGGTAGTGTGTTGTTGGATTGTATTTGTGATTGTGATTGTAGAGCGTCTGCCCCTGTAATTTTGCCGGAGTTAGTTTTATTAATATTGCTTATTTGGATGTTGTAATAAATAACATCTGTCGCCATTTTAAAATAATATTTTTAATTTTTTATTATTAATATATATATACATTTTATTTTACATTTTAAAATATTTTAATTTATTTAAACAATAATTAGCAACAACGGTATCGGGATTTTTACCATTAAAAAATTGATGTCTATATTGTTTATTAGGTATATTATAATAATGTAATCTATGAGAAACAAAACACCCGCACGTGTCTGTTCCTTTGCCTTGTAATTGTCTATTATTATATATAATTACATCATCTTTTTTAAATAAATTTTGTATTGTATTGCGTTTTTCGTCTAATTCTTGGCGCTGTTTTTCTGTTAATTTGTCTATTTCATAGTCTGGAGAATGCCCGTAACTATCAAAAAAATTAATATAATTGTTGTTATCTTTAAATAAACAAACCCAATGCCCCATTGTTTTTGATTGTAATAAATATAATATAATAACTTTGTTATAATTGCCGAATAGTTCGTCAGCGTTGTTAATGTGATTTAAATCGTTATATGATAATAAACGGGTTGAAGGATTTAAAAATATCATTTCAAAACCATTTAAAGGGTATTTATATTTGTTTTTATTATTCATTTTATGATGTAATTATAATAAGATTAGATAATTATTAGTAATTATGCACTTTGGTATCTTTTTTTTTATACACACGAAATTGGTTTTTGTATTGTTTAAGGTGTTAATTGCTTTTGTGTTAAGATGTAATTTATTATTATATAAATAGTCATATGAATTTTTGGCACATCTTGAAGGAAATGTTACAACGTGTGTCGCTTCGTAAAGTAAATTGCGGGTTTGTTTGTAGTCGCTTGGTTGGTGATGTGTATAACAACAATATATACCATATGAACGCCCATTTCTTATAATTTCGTTTAAAAGTCTGTCAATTTCTTTTGTTAGTTTTTTATTTGGAAAGTCTTCTATATCATCAAATACGCATAAAGATGGTTTAGAGATGGACGAAATTTCTGCGAGTGTGTAAGGATGTGCCAGCATATCATCTGTAATTTTTACTCTTTCTATATAGTCTAATTTGTCTATTGTTTCGTCTTCGTTCTTACTTGAAAAGAGTAATATTTTATTATTAGGGTATAATTTATGAAAATTAAAACAATAAGCAATAATATAAGATGTTTTACCGCATCCACTCTCACCACATATATAAATTTTTTGTGTCTGTTGTGTTGTTTCAAAATCATTTATAGCAGGAAAAAAATTTTCGTCTTTATTGTTTAACCGTATATGATTTAATTTTTCTTTTTTTTTGTCATTGTCATCATCTTCATCAATAAAATATACATTTTTTATTTCTTTATTATTTTTATATAATATTGCTATGTGTTCTATTGCTTTATCTTTGTTAAAACTAAGTGCCATTTTGTAATAAATATTATAATTATTTATATTAATGTTAGAAATTAAAAATTCATAAAAAGACATTATAAAAAATATTAATATATTATATAAATTTAATTTGTGTTTTTTTTCAGTTTAAATTTTTTTTATATATAAATGTATAGAACAAAATTTTTTACTTGAAAAGGTGGAATTTATATAGATGAAAAAAATAATATTTGTTTTATATAAAAAAAAAAGTAATAAAAACAACCTATATTATAAAATATAACTTTAATTATAATATACATCTTATAATTTTAATTTAATATATTTATACTATTTTTTAATTTGATTGAAGAGACAGCAAAAACAACGTAAGAGACAGCAAATAAAAAAAGAAAAAAAATGCCGACTACGTAAATTTTGAAAAATTGATTGGTTAGAGACGGCAGAGACGGCAGAGACGGCAAAAAATGACTTTTACAAAAAAAAAATAAATAAAATATAATAAATATCTTAAATAAAAAAAAGTAAAAAAAATACCGTCTCTACCGTCTCTACCGTCTATGCCGTTTTATAAATATAATATACATCTTATAATTATTTATATTTAATATAAATATTTATAGTAAAAGTGGTAGAACGGCAGGTGCTATAGACTTAATGCCGGACCACAAATCATCATACCACGCACCGCCCATAGGAACACCACCACGACGACGACGCCCGCCCATATATTCACCACCTAAATTTTGACCGCCTAGCGGTTCTCCACCCATAGGAACACCGCCACGACGACGACGCCCGCCCAAGGGTGCCGAACCTTGTACTTGTAAAATTGCCCCACCTTGTAGAATTGCCCCCCCGTTGCCATATCCTCGTTCAAATAACCACATTGACAAATCATTTTTATCTGCTTCAGTCATTCTTTGTTCTGCCCCGAAATAATTTTTTGTTTCTTTACGTGCTACTCCTTTTGCGTCTGTGTATGCTTGATGCCCTAAAATTCTGTCTCTTAGGTTTAGACCTTTTTCAACCCTGTCATCGTATAATTTTTTTCTTATTTCGGCGTATTCATCATCTGGCATATTGTCTACGTCTTCTTGTGATAATACATTATTATAATTATCTATTGCGAGTTTTCGTGCTTTAATCATTTCGCGTTTTGCCTTTGCGTCTGCTCTCTTTGCTTTACTTTCTGCCGTTGGTTTTGCCCGCGGTTTCGTTGGTTTTGCTCGTGTTTTTTTTGCTTGTAGTATTGCGGGTGCTAGTAGGTTTAATGCCTCCGCGGCGACTTCATCACCATCAGCACCACCACGACGACGACGCCCACCACCTAAAAAGGTGCCTCCATACATAAGTGCCATTTTTAATTTAAAGTAATTAAATTATAATTTAAAGTTTTAATAATTTTATTATTATTATTATTATAATAGATATTTATTTTTAATATTAATGTTATAAATTAATTAAAAATAAAAAAAAATTAAAAAAAATAAATATTATTTATTAACTTAACTATTTAAATAATATATGTTAATGAAAAAGGATGTATATGCCCGCTAAAACTTATTGCGGTTGATGTTCGTAAATCTACTAAATATTGCGTATTGTTTATTCGTTCAAAACAACAATTAAACCTAAACAAGGGCACAGTTTGTGTAAATACAACATTACACGAAAACAAAGCGGGGACCGTTGGTATATCTAAATCAGTAATAGTTAAAATTAATAATCCGCTATATGGTATTACAGTGTCTATTAAACATAAATTAAATTGTAGAGTATAATTAACATTATTAAAGTTGTATAATTTGCCGGTTGATGTTCCTATAATATCTTCACTTGTATAAACTTTAATATTATAGTTAAAATTTGATGTTGCTATTAATGTATCACCCGTTGGACCTGTTGCGCCTGTATCACCTGCCGGACCTGTTGCGCCTGTATCACCTG
>Ga0181346_1000626_pt1 | contig 15484 bp, 24 predicted proteins | sample Su13VDMM15DN_FD_130100 | JGI IMG/M metagenome (GOLD analysis project Ga0181346, IMG submission 130100) | Freshwater viral communities from Lake Michigan, USA - Su13.VD.MM15.D.N | ecosystem: Environmental > Aquatic > Freshwater > Lake | place: USA: Michigan | collected 2013-07-15 | reverse complement strand
CTTGTTTACCAAGATGACTTAGACCTCATCACATGATTTAACATTCCTTATAAATACATCTGTACTAATACCTAAGAAATTATAAATTGTATTCCATACATCATTTACAATATCATCTCTCTCCTTAATAAGATTTTGAGTAACTGGCCAACGACTTGAACCTGCACCACCAATTACACTAACCGTAACTTGGTAATCTTTAGTTATCCACTTCTCCCAATCGTTGAACTCTGAGGTTGATGGAGCAACAGCATCAAAGGTACAGATTATCCCTTTGTATTTTGGACCAATACTAATATTCAACAATTCTTTGATTGCTTTAGACATGTTTTGTTCTGTTTGTTCTTTAAGTATTTTTTTGATAAGTTGTCTCACGCTTATAAATATCTTTGTAATTAAAAATCTCCTCCGATTTGTTAATCCCATATTTAATAATACAAGTATTTATAATTGATGAAATACATTATAACAGAAAATAGATTGGTGGATTTTGTTGACAAGTATCTTGAAGATAGTGTGGGAAGGCTTAGGGTATTCCCTTTAACGCACATAAACGCAAGAGAAGGGGATTTTGAACTTGTTAAGGATAATGGAGAAACAATTTTTACTTATGGTGATTACCATTTAGGAGTTGAAGAACATTTATTTTACAAAATGATGGCATTATTCAATTTAGAACAAAGGGAATTGGAAAAACTTTTAGAAAAATGGTTTGATAAACATTATCCTGGAAATATGGTAATTACTGCTTATCCAATTGTTGAATAATATGAAATACATTATTAAAGAATCACAATATAATAGATTGTTTGAAAATAAATCTAATAAAATAGAAATGTTTCAAGATTTAATTGACGATAAATTAAATTACATACGTAGGGTTTGTGCAAAAGGTGCTGATGATTATGAAGGAGATGTTGGTGCAGCATCTTGTGACCAAATTGAACAGGTTGAAAAAGTTAAAGTTATTGAAGCGGATTGGGTTACTGTCAAACACAGTAATAAAGAATTAGAACACAAATACATGAATGTAAAAATCATGATATATTATAGTTCAATAAGAAGAGGTCAAATGGATGCCGATGATTTAACTTACGACTTAGAAAAAATATTACGAACAAAGACAACAATGCCGATATTGTTGAATTACGAAACAACTAACACCAATAAACATTTTAATTGGTAAATTAATAGATATTTTAAGTATATTATCGTATATTATCGTATATGACTACTTTAGAAAAACACATTGTTAAATTTATTGATACCAAATATAGTTTCCCTTACCTACATTATAACAAATTAGAACAAACCTGGACCAACGAATTTTTTCTGTTTGATATTAAAACAGGAACCATGTATGTTGGTGATGTTGTTAAACAAGAATTGAATAAAAAGTTCGGTAAAGGATATATGGATAACATTCTTCTAATTGTTATATCTGATTGGTTCAATAAAACTTATAAATTGCCAGTTAAAGAGATAATTTAATATTTATAATTAAACTACTTATTAGTTATGGGTAATTTATTTACAAGTAGTACTCATCATTTAATACACAAAAACTAAATTGATGAGTTATTTAAGTAAGTAAAACCTAATATTTATTATACATGGAGAGCCGCGAAAAAACAGTTAACTTACTTGAATCATTTTTATCTACTAAAGAGGTTGATGGTATTTGCAGTTATATTGTTGACCCAGATGGTGAAGGTCCAATTCAAGTTATTGTTGTTATTGATGTTGATTATATACAAGAGGCTAATACAAAGCCAGGATTTATTGCCAGAATGCTTAGAGAAGGCGTAAAACGAGAAATTAAAAAATGGCTTGGATTTGATGTTTATGTTGGTTCCACCGCTCGCAAATGTGATACAAATAATGCCATATCAGAATCAATGTCCAATCATGTTAAAAGAAGATTATCTACAGATGAGGTTATGAACGAATTAACAACTATGTTAGATTATGAGGTTAACATAGACGGTTACAATAACGCATCAGATGCCGTTGAAGAATTATGTAATACGCTGAATGAAAGAATTCTTGATGATATTGCGGAGAAAACAAATCGTAAAGTGAGTCTTAAAGAAAAAGATGAATTATATTGGTATCTCTTTAATAAGTTCAATAAATATATCACCAACAGATATAACGAAAGCAAAGAAATGAACGAATCTGTCGTTTACAATTATAAAAAAGGTAGAAATACAATACCTGAAAGATTACCATTTGATGTTAATAAATTAATTGATGCAGGAGCAATTTTCATCACACCATCAATTGAAGGTAACCCCACTTCGAAAAACTATAAGAAGTTTCTTAAAACTCAACATACTCACCTTATTACTCTATACAACATTAAAAATTCACCCGAAGATAGCTGGATTCATACAGCAATAACCAAATCAGTCCCTCCAACACATTGGGATAATAAAGATTTCGCCAATGACCTATACGATGGAAAATATAACCAAATCCTATGGAGCTTAAAAAAATTAGGTATTAATAATAAAACTATGTTAAGAGACGATGTTAAAGAATCCAAAAAGAAGTATATTGTAACAGAACAACAATATAATCTAATGAAAGAATACTTTGACCCCATCCATTATCTCAAAAAGATAATGAGTGATGCACCAAAATACATCAGAGACCCCAACACATTGAAATATGATGTGGCATTCCAAAAAGTTGTTGATGTTATTTTCAAATATACAATGAAACATTCACCTGTTGATAACCTCAAAGGTGTTGAAGTTACTAAGGTAACTCCACAAGGTTGGGGTAGTGATATGAAGGATGACTCTAAAGGTAGTCATACTGAATGGATTGTTCTATTAAATCCTAAATTACCCAAATGGTTTAATCCTGATGATATTGATTATAGAACACAATTAGAAGACTTTAAAAAAGAGTTTGCATCAATTGCTAATATGATGGGATTAACATCAACAAGCCCTATCTCACAAGAAGGATATCCTTTTGATAAAGTAAAATTTATTATCAATAATAACTAATGAAATACTTAATAAACGAGTCACAATACAGAATGTTAACTGGATTGGCTGCTATGAATTGGGTTAAGAGAAGAGCCAATGAGGAAACAATGAAAGATTTCATAACACAAGGTGAAATAAATTTTCCAACATTATGTGATGATTTTGAAGATGCATATGAATACACTGACGCTGTAATTGATTATGCAATCGATGAACTTCTTGAGGAATTTGATGAAGACATTTCTGATAAAGATTATTATAGCGATGTTATGGATTTATTACTAAGACTATGTAGAGATAAATTTGGCGATTATTTGATTGACATATACGAAAGAACTTGTCCGGAGGAAGATTAATCTTTCTTTTCTTTTGGTAATATTCTGAACGATAATACCCTTTTGCCGTTTATAGTTGGCATTCCATATTCATCCTGTCCTATAGTCTTAACCGTTGTTTTTCTATTCTTAAACCTCCCTGTGTGAATAATATCACCTACTTTTAGTGGAATAAATATTCCGTCTATTCTATTTGATTTATTATTGGTCACTAAGGTTAAGTATTTTGATATTTATAAATATCCTTTTAAATAAAAAGAATTATATTTTACTATTATGAAAATCAGTAAAAATCTTATTGGAAAAGTTTTCACTATTAAAGATGTCCCCGTTTCTAATCCTTGTTTGAATTGTCATCCATGTGTTAGACTTAGACTTATGGAGTTAGGTATGTTTGAAGGGGAGAAAATTGAAATTGTTAATCATCAAATTGGTCTATGGATAGTTAATATTCTTGGTATGAATGGTTCAACTGTTTCTAGTGTTGCATTAAGGGATGATGAGTTAAAACGTCTATTCCTTGAGGAACCCAATTGTCCTGTATCTATATTAGATATCCCCAATTAATACTTTTGGTTTAATCCCCAATGCTGCCGCTGTACATAATCTAGTATTGCCTGCAACTAAATGGTATCTATCTCCGAATTTTAAAATCAAGGGTCTTTTATAATCCCCACTTTTAATTGCTTTGGATAATTCTTTTGGTGAAGATTTATTATATTTTTTGGCGATATCAATTACTTTTTTTAATTCCCCTTTCTTAATTTTATTTGATTCGGTGTTTTCAAGTTTGGACCAAACTTTATCATTTAATGTAATTTCTTTAGAATTTAAAAAAGAATTAATTATTTTATCAACAGAGATATCTAATCCTTCATCTCTTGTTAAATCTTGGGATGTTCTTTCAAACTCATCCATTTCATCTTTGAAATATCTTTTTCTTCTGTCGATAAAATGTTCTACTTCTATCCTTAATTCAGCAAATTCTTCATAAGTTGCATCATCAACATAATCTTTTACATCTTTTAAAGAATCAAATTTTAAATGTTTTATTAATTCAGGTAATTGTTGTAATTGTTCCATAAATTCTAATACTACTGATGATTGAGGAGACAATTCATAAATTAAATTTTTTATTCTTAAAACTTCTTCTTTGAGATTCATATTTAATAAATATACTACTTATATATTATGAACCCTGATGGAAATATAATGATGAAAAAAATACTACAAAAAATGGTAAATCATATTGCTTTTTCAAAAAAATATAATGATTTCGAAATTGTTGACGTTTTTTTTGCGTTTGGTTCAAAACATAGATCGGCTATGTGTGATTGGGTGTATGGTATTAAAATATATACTAAAGTCCCACATACAACACGAGATGAAAAAGTTAGAGAGTTTCAAATGGATATTAAAAAACTAACCGATAAACAATTCGGACAGTCAGTATGTTGTACTGATGTTATCTTTGAAAAAAGTTAATTTTTTCCGTACATCATTTTTTTATACTTTGGGAATTTTTTAGCAAACTTCTTAACAAATATTCCTGATAAAACATTCGCCATATTTTCTTCTGGTCCACCAATATCTTGAATTTTTTGATTATCCTTAAGTCCTAACTTTTGATGTTGAAATTCATGTGTCCATTCATGAGATAATGTTCTTAAAACATCAATTAATAATCTATCTTTGGTTAAAACATAAATTTTACTTCCAGATAACCTAACTCCTGTTGTCATATGAACATCCTTTTTAGGATCGAAATCAATATGAACATCGTTTTTTAACAATAATTCTTGTTGTAATAAATTAATAAAATCTTTAACTAATTTGATTTCATCAGGACTAAAATATTTTGTAGGATTTTTTAAACACGCTTTCACATATATAAATATACTTGATTAGATAAAGAAAAATAAAAGGGTTAAGGAAAAAAGTTCAAATAAAATGTTTAAAGGAATTTTGATAAAAAGAATTTTAATTTTTGAATGTTTGACTTTTGATTTTTGAATACCAATCATAATCTTACATCTCAGTTAGTTTTACCTAGTATGGGTGAGTTCACTAGAACGAACAAGCACATATTATTTTCCCTTTTTTACACTTAACCCCAAAATATTTAAATCTCAGTTATTGCGTTGTGGACATCTAATTCTTCTTGAATTTCTTCTATCTTAGCCTCAATATTAAAAAGTATTTCATCTTTTTTAACTACACCAATTTCAGCCTCTTTAATAATCGGATCTTCGCCTGATAATCTGCCAAATCTTGATGAACTAACCTTACCTTCAGAACAATCTAAATGTTTTAATTTAGCTGCTCTTGATTTAAGTTCAGATAATAAAAAGATTTTATCATAAACTTTATTATTAGCTAAATGAATTTTGGTTTTTAACTCAACCAACTCATTACTCAATTCAAAATAAAATGATAATGCATTGTCCGCAGAATAAGGTTTAACGGTTCCGACTTCAACTGAATTATATGTTGATGCTTTATCAAACTCGCCATTCATTTTAGATACGAGTTTATTTTTGTATTTTAAGGCTTGTTTGATGTTCATAATGTTTTTTTTAAATATAGGTGATATTAATCTATTAGTCAAATTCTTTTATCATAGTTAGTGCTTGAGCAATTACCTGATGCATGTCATAATATACATATGTGGCTAATCTACCACCAAATATATGTGTTTTAAGCCCTTTTGTTAATTCATGGTACTTCTCATAGGTTTTGGTATTTCGATCGTCTCTAATTGGGTAATATGGTTCATTATGACCATTATAATCTTTAGGGTATTCATAACTAATTACAGTACCTTTCTGATTATGATTATCAAACCATTTATGTTCTAATATTCTCGTATAAGGTGTTTCTGCATCTGTATAATTGATAACAGGATTTCCTTGAAAATTATCTCTACTTAACTTTAATGTTTTCCATTCCAAACTCCTATATTCTAACCTCCCAAACTTGTAATCAAAAAACTTATCTATTGGACCAGTATATATTATTTTATCAGCAAGATTATCATAGTAATCTTTGTTATCAAAATAGTCTACATTTAACAACACTTCGGAATCATTTAACATCTTATCAAATATCTGAGTATATCCTCCAATAGGCATTCCAGTATATTTGTCGTTGAAGTAATTACTATCCCACGTAAATCTAACAGGAATTCTTTTTATAATTGATGCAGGTAATTCAGTGCACGACTTATCCCATTGTTTTTCTGTATATCCTTTAATAAATTTTTCATAGATATCCGTACCAACCATTGAAAGGGCTTGTTCTTCTAAATTTGTAATTGTACCTGTATATTTTTGTTTGTTAATTTTTTTTTGAGCTTCTTCAGGAGTAGTAACATTCCATAATTGATTGAATGTCCACATATTGAATGGAAGTGTGTACATTGAACCCTTATAATTTGCAATAACATTATGAGTATATTGTTTAAATTCTGCAAATTGATTAATGTAATCCCAAATGTGTTTATCATTTGTATGGAATATGTGTGCTCCATATTTGTGGACATGAATTCCATCTACATTTTCAGTATAACAATTTCCACCTATAACATCTCTCTTATCAATCACCAAACATTTCTTACCTTTCTTGGATAGTTCATAGGCACAGACAGAGCCGAATATACCGGCTCCGACTATTAAATAATCATATTTCTTTTTCATTAAAATCATTTGAAATCAAATGATACACTATCTGAATTTATTACATGTTCAGACATTTTTTTGACGATTTTTTCTCTATATTCAACAAGAAAATGACTTGTATCATAATACGCTCTATCTTCAATTAAAAATGAAAGTGTTGGGAATGGATTTTTTCTTTGAGGTTGTATCATCACATCTATTGTTTCAATCAATTCTTGATATTTTCCTAATTTTTCCAATAAGAAACAAAAATAAATTAAGTGTTCATTTCTTTCAGGTTGGAATTGTTCTGCAAGTAAGTAATGTTCATAACTCTTATCATTATCTCCAATAAACGTAAATGCTTGAGCCATAAGTATTAATGCAAAATAACTCATTTCATCTTTTCGTTTTGCCGTCTTTGATTTTGTCCAATCATGTGAAAGTTCAAGAAATCTTTGATAATACCATATCGATCTTCTAGCATATTCATCTGAATGAATTTTTCCAAAAGGTAATTCATTTGGACTTCCATAACAATCAGCATAACTTTTAGCAATATACCATAAATGGTAATGGTCCTCTAATACTTTATATCCAACGACCTTATCTATTTCTAATTCTAAAGCATCTCTTAAGAACTTTCTTGGTACATGCCATGTTTGTCCATCTTGGTAAACTAAATGTCTAAACCCATAAGGCATTAATAGTCTTTGAAATCCTTCACCTATTTCAGGTAAATGAATTGTTTCATGTCTTTTATCATGTTGAAAAAACCAAGGTAATTTAGCATTCCAAAACCATGTTCTAAAATATTTCATACCATCTGTTTCAGCAGTGATATTATAACTTTGAACTGATGTATCATCAAGAATTGACCAATCAAAATCTTCATCAACATGTAATATTTCATCTGCATCCATTCTTAATATCCAATCACATTTATGATCGGCTTTAAGACATTCTTGAAGAGTATGGTCTCTATTAAATCCTGGATAATTCCAATCAGTTTCATAAGTAAATCCAGGAACATTTTTCTCTTCAAAAAAAGTTTCAATGATTTGTTTTGTATTATCTTCCTTCCCGTTACATTGGATTACGTAAAAGTTAATGTGTGGAGCTACTGACTCTAACATTCTTAAAATGGTTGCGGATTCATTTCCAACCATTGCGTTTAGACAAATTTTTGCTTTGTTATTCATAAATGTAATTCATTATTTCTTCCTCGTCATAATATTTTCTAATCGGTACTCTATTTTGAATTTTTTGTGATTGTTTTAATTCATCATTCCAATTCCAATCTTTGAAACCAAGTTGAAGTATTCTGTCGTGAATAGCAGTGTCATAATAATCTCTTATAAGTCTTGCTCTTCGGTTTATGTCTGTTGCATTATTATCAACAGTACTATTTTTATTATTATATTGTAAATATAACACATGTTTTACGTGAATAAATCTAGTATGTAAAAAACTTTTAATAATCATTTCTAAATCATCTGCAACAGGTGTAGTCTTATTATGACCACCAATACTATGATATAATTTTCTTTCCCACATCCTTACGTGATCAGGCATACTAATATTAAATCTAATTGTTAATGGATTAATATCTGGATACCAGTGAGCAAGTATATCTTTCCCATCAACCTTAGTCCATGTATGTCCTGCATAACCAAAATCGAAGAAGTTGTCATGTCTTGCATACCAATCACCTGACCAATCATGATCGTAAGTTTTCATATCTCCATTTTCATATAACTCACATACATCACTATATAAAAATCCTGCGTCAGGATATTTTAAAATTGCTTCATTACATAACTCAAGACATCTGTTAGTTAACACATCATCATGGTCCAATTCAACTAACCAATCTCCATCACCAAGCATTGCGGCTCTATTTTTTGCAAGTCCAACATTTCCACCAGTTAATGGATAAATTTTATGTAATTTTACACGATAATCTTTATTAGATATTTCTTGGAGAATTTTCCAAGTTTCATCATCAGGAGAATCGTCAACAACAATCCATTCCCAATTAGTCCATGTTTGATTTACAAGACTTTCATAAGTTCTTCTAATTCTATCTCCTGTTTGATAGGTAGGAGTAAACACAGAGAATCTAGATCGGTTAACTTTTGTTCCTCTGAATACTGTTTGACATACAATAACATTTGCCAATATATTATCTGAAATTATATCATCGTAATGAATATGTATTTGTCTTAAAAAATAATGTGGAATATCTATTTCATCAAAGAATGAAATAATCATATCAGGTTGATATTTTGAATAATCTTCTGCAACATTTCCTGTATAAGGTAATGAGTATATAATAACATCATCTTCAAGACCTTCTTCAAAATAAACATCTGAAGTGATGATTTCTTCTCCTTCTTTATACCATCCGTAAACTATTGCGCTTGGTTTTTTTGTTTTCATATTATGTCATATGGGTCATTTATCTCCCAACTTGTTATCACAAATTCTAATTGAAGAAAGGTAATTTGTCCATACTCATTTTTAATTGCTGTCGCCTTTAATCCTCCACTTGAAACAAAATATTCTTCGTCTGGTTTAGCATCCAATAAACAATTTTTGATAACCGACTCCAACCTTTTACGAGCACCGAATATTATATTATCCACTGTTGGAATACCTTTTGGATACCAAGTCCAATTAAGATGCTTCATGACATCGTGAACTTTTTCAAAATCAAAATTGTTTATAATATCAAACATCATCGTTTGATGTTTTTCGTGGTTTGTCATAATACATCAAATCTAATCAAAATATTTTAAATAAAAAACCCCCAATCAAGTTGAGGGTTCTACTATTTTTTCAGATGGTTGAATTTAAATTCAATGTTTTGTGTTTTTGGGTCCTCATCATTATGTTTAAACCTTGTTGCCATATAATCTTTAAGAATTTCTCTTGTTTTAATCTTAACTTTATCTTCAGCTCTTTGTTGGTTCATACCTTGCATTTCCCCTTTCAAATAATTTTGTGGCGTAGGTGTTTCTTTTTCATTGTCTCTGCGAATCACATCATGAATATCAATTGTAACAATAGCTTTGTCACCTTCGATATCAACAGATTTAATTTTGAATTTGATATTTGCATTTGGAAACCTAACTTCATCCTCACCTCCCAACCAAGTGTAAGTCTTTGCTGTTTTTTTTCTTTTAATTAATTCGGGCTCAAACTCTTTAAGCTTATCTAACTTGTGCTTCATTACTTCCTCGTGAGTATTACCTTGTTTTAACATCTTCATCTCTTCTTGTGACAATAAATAAACCTCTTCTTCCAAATAATCATCCCATCTAACAGGATTTGCATTACTCATTTGTCTTGATGTTGAAGATGAATATCTACCAACAACTTCATACCACTTATCGTCTTTGAATAGGTAAACAGGGTACCAATTATAAGAAACTACTTCATAATAAGGATTACCATTATAGTCATTTCTCCACTGTCCAATTAGATTAGAACCTTTAAATGGTAGTTTTGCAACCGTATATAATTTTGCTCTTGGGTTTGAAGTTGTTTTACCCTTCATTTTTCTTGGGTCAACAAAGTTTTTTTTAGTTAGATTTGAATAGTCCCCATCTTTTCTGTAATTTAATAGATATAATTCTAACAGATATAATGCATATAGAGGTGGAATATTCATATATGGCGCATAATTCTCAATAACTTGAATAAGAGAGGCTCTAGTTTTATTTTTCTTTTTCTCTTCATTCAACATTTTGAATAACTTAACAATAACAGGCATCGATGGCTCCTTAGATTGTTCTAATATAGTTTTAAGTTGATTCTCCGTGATTACATACTCCATCAGTAATAAATATCCAACAAATAAAAAAACCCCCATATTAAGGGGTTTAAGTGTTATTCCATACTTCTCAAAATGGATTCGGTCATTCCGTTCCACTTCACGATTTGCTTCCTTGGAACCCAAAATTCCATTTCCCCGATTTCTTCAACTCTTTGAAGATATCTTTCACGGAAACTCTCGGCTTGAGATGCGTCGGTGATATATTCAACTTTCATGTGTCTGGCACATATTTTTCCCATATTTGTCAACATAGAAAACTCATCAGTCAAGGTTTTCATGCAACAGGTACAAACCTTACCTCTCTTGATAGTCATCTTACCTGCGAACTTAACCGCCTTAGAACTAACAGCCAATAACTTTGTGATGTCAATTAATATAGGGTTGAACTCAAGACCATAAGTATCTTTCAATTGAACACCAATCTTACGGCCCAATTTGATTGTCTCTCCGATAGTAGGCCAGTTCATACGAATGGTTTTTTCTTTTTCTTCCTCTTTGGTGATTTGTTTGGCTACAGCTTCAATTTGTTTTTGAGTAAAAGTACCATACTTTTGGTACTTAGATATGATGTCTTTAACAAAAGAATTTTCACCTTTGTAATTCTTAACTCTGTCTAAAGTGATGGTAGTAGATGTCATAGTTTTATCGTTTTTGTGAATACAAAGATAAGAAAGTTATTTCAATCCACCAAATAAAAAAATCCCTCATTTCTGAGGGACTTTCTTCTTATTTCTTTAACTTTGAAAAAAGGTTACGAACATGTGGTCCTACCACAATTCCGACAAATACTCCCAACAGGAAGTGCCAATGCCATAAAAATTCTAATTGTTCCATGTAAATTTTGTTTAAATTTGTTTATAGGTTTATAACTGATAACGTAAAGACAAGCCAATTTGACTTGAATGTTTACCATCCTTTACTTTCCTGAGAATTGATTGCTCGAGACACCACTTCTTGTTTAACATTACTCCAACGGAAGGAACATAAGTAAAGTCCCCTTTTTTACCATTGTGAAATGTTACACCGCCATCAAGACCTACATGTAGACTCTTTACTAGGTGTTTACGATATCCAATAAGAACCGGCATCTGAACGAAACCTGCCTTATTTTGCATGAAACCTAATGAGAAGTTCACTTTATTTTTTGAGAACTTAACACTTTGACCCCAAGCCTTGGAATCCAAATCAACTTTTCCTGCAAGAGGTGCATATAATGTTGGTCCCACGGATAGATCCCATCCTGTTTTGTGGTGTTGTCCAAACGTTACAATAGAACACGCAATCGCTAGAAATAACAAAAACTGTTTTTTCATTTTTTTTTAATTTAATGATTTATAAATAAAAATCCCATTCTTAAACACTCGTATAAGCGTCAGATGGGATTGGTATTTCTGTATTATAAATATCTAATAAAACGAATAACCCCCACTTTTGAGGGTGAGGGTTGTTCTGAAATTGTATCATTTATAGGGGTTTCCCTTAAGGGTTGTCCATAAATGACATAATAAATTTTAATATTTTTTTCCTATTTTGGGTAATTTTAGTTCTGGATGAACGCTTTATCAGCCCAAGTTTTAGTTCCAACCAAAGCCCACAAACTCATATCACACATATCGGGGAAAGATTGTCTCATAGATCCAACGGTTATTACCTCAAGGAATCCACGGTCAATTGAATACCATTTACCACCTTTGGTTGTAAGTACATTAAACCAATGTCCACTCTCACCTTTCATTTGAACATTAACAAGAGAGTTCTTACTCCAAGAAGACACAACTTCATAAGGAAATGTAGTCCAATCAGAAATGTTAATGAATCCTGCCTGACATTTTGCGGCTACACGGAATTCGTATTGTTTTTCTACATCTTTGATATGGTTAGAAACCATAACAGAAATTCTCTTATTCTTTACTGTGGTATCAAAAGATCCGTAGAATACGTCTCCTGCCATTGTGCCTGTAGTTACTTTGATTGCTGGGATTGTTGGTGTGTTTGTCTTTGTCATGTATGGTTGTTTTTTGTGAATACAAAGATAAGGAACTATTATTTAACCGCCAAAATTATTTTTCACAAATATTTGGTTGATAACATCCTTGTCCACCTCCTTCAACATATCCTTCTCTCATATCAATATGTGTGGAACGTAAATAAGGTGTTTCCTTACCACATATTACGCATTTATCATATTCGTTTTGTTTGGATTCATTATCTTGTTCCAAAACACAACTCAAATGGTCATATCCAACCAAATAATCATAATCAACTTTTGATGTATCTTTATTGCAATAAGAACAGGTATATGGACGGATTATAGACTTAACAAGACCATCATCTCCGATAACCATGGCGAAGTGTTCGTCATCATATTGAGGTCCTTCTGCGTCCCTCCTGGCTTGCCAGTATTTATTTCTTGTGAGCTCACCAAGTTGCATATCATTTGGTGTTTCCAAAATTTCTTTTTCAGTTAAAATAACTTGTATTGACATAGTGAAGTGTTTTTTAAAATATACAACGTCAATATTAAAAAATAAAGGTATTTATTAATATGATTAACGAAGAAGTTTTATCGGAAAAGTTGAAATATTTGATTATTATGAATGCCAAACCTAAATTGTTTGAAGTCATGAGCGTTTATATTGAATTTGAATATATTGACCAAAATCATACTAAATTAGAAAATTACGATGTTGATGTCAAATTTGATTATAATGGTGCGTTAGATTTTGATATGTATAGTTTTGCACACGATATTCAAAGAATGTCCGAAAAACTAAGAGATGTATTAAACGAATATGTTATAACTGAAGAAGGTAAAATAGTTGAAGGAAAAAACTCAAATTGTTTTACCACACACCCTTTGATTTTTAACATAGATTATAAAGCCGACGAAACACATATCTTTGATTTAGGTTATAAGTTTACTTACACACGAGATTAATATGAACGACAAAATAAAAAGATTAGCCAAGAATATTACGGAGTTGTTAATTAATACTTCAACTCCACAGGACACCTATTTCAGTTTAAAGCAGTTAATGATGAAACAGAAAGATTATTTCCAACATATTCTTCCTGAGAATATAGTTAAATTAGTTTTTTATTGTTATTCATTAGGAAAAACAAATTCATATACACTCGGAGATAAAATGTTAAACAAGATTGCATTTGCCGTTGTTATCAGAAATACAGGTGATATTCACCAAGAAGATTGTGACAACTGTTCAGGTAATGGTGAGCTCAGTTGTGAAGAATGTGATGGTGATGGAAAAATTGATTGTGGTGAATGTGATACTTCAGGTAAAATGGAATGTCCCCAATGCAATGGAACTGGAGAAATAGAAGATGGTGAAGACATGATAGAATGTGATGAATGTAATGGAGGAGGAAACGTAACATGTGGGGAATGTGGTGGAGATGGAAGACTGGATTGCGGTAACTGTAGCTACGGTCAAGAAACTTGTGACCAATGCGATGGAAACGGTCAAATAGATACAGATTCATTTGATTATGAAAGATATTTTATTGTAACTTGGGACCAACCAATTAAAGAAAGATGTGAACTAACAGAAGGAGATACCGAAATAACAATGAGTGAATATGATTTTGATAGATTAAGAGATGACTTCATAAAATTAAAGATTGATGAAAAATGGGATGAATTATCTGAGTGGGTTGAATCTAATGAAATCTATTGTACTTACTATAATGATAACCCTAAAATGTATCTAACTACCGAGATGTATTTAGATACTTCGGAAGATAATATTGACGCATACACATAATGAGTAACTTAAAAACATTTTTAAAAATATTGAATAAAGTTGGGTATCCAAATCCTGATGTAGTTTCTATTGCCAAAATGATTGACTACAACTTAGAAGAATTTCTACCTGACTTAGTCGCAGAGATTGGACAAGAAAAAGCCGATGAGTTCACTACCAAATCAATTGAAAAAATGTCAACCAAAGGTAGTATAAAAATTAGCAACCTTTATGATGACCCAAAACAATATGCATACATTATAATACACAATCCACGTCTTGACTTAGACAATGATGAAACAACTGTATTATGTGACTGGGATTGGGGCAAAACCAACATACTACACCAAGATGATGATGGAACCGAAACTTATAAAACAATTGAAGAAATAGGTGAAGATTTAGGTATGGGAGAGTGGGCAGATTATGACGAGTTGGTTGATAACGTCAAAGAAGAATGTAACCAATTAGTTTTTAATAATTGTGGTTTTGGTATTTGGTGGGATTCACCAACATTCTGACCTGAAAAAATAAAAAAAGAGAGACCGAAGTCTCTCCTTTAGGGCCGTACTGGTTTAGTACAACTACCACCACCAAATTTTTAAAAAACTTGGAAACCTTTACCTAAAACTTGATTAACAAGTTTTTCAACATCTTCTAATTTCATATAACCAATAACATCATCACTACCCTCAGGATAAAAGAATTTTGTAATAAAGTCACCACTCTTCTTATCTATTATCGCAACCTCAAAATCATTTTCAAAATCACCATATAATCCACTTCTTCCACCAACAATTGAAAATTCAATTTCATCATTATAAAGACGTGTCATCTTACCACCATCTAATGGGTGTGGTTTAGACCACTCAATAATATCTTTTATCGT
>Ga0181346_1000625_pt1 | contig 15504 bp, 14 predicted proteins | sample Su13VDMM15DN_FD_130100 | JGI IMG/M metagenome (GOLD analysis project Ga0181346, IMG submission 130100) | Freshwater viral communities from Lake Michigan, USA - Su13.VD.MM15.D.N | ecosystem: Environmental > Aquatic > Freshwater > Lake | place: USA: Michigan | collected 2013-07-15 | reverse complement strand
TTTCGACTGGCAAGTCAATCCATCCAAAGTTCTGGAACGCTGTAGACCAGAGCGCTCGAAGTAGTAAAGAATATCCTGGAGCCAAGCTATTAAATGCGACCCTACATCAAATGCAGGAGACAATAGAATCGATTTTACTAAAACTCGACTATGAACTAAAACGCCCGCCAGTGAGAACAGAACTACTGGAAGCTATTACTATGGTCCTTAATCCAAAAAAAGAGGCTCTAGATAAATCTGTAAAACCTGATTTTTTTCACGCCTTCGAGCAATTTATTGAAGAATCACTAAATGGGGAACGCCTAGACGATTCTGGAAAGCGCTTTAATTATAGAACCATCCAGAAATACAGAACCTGCTTAACGCTTCATCGAGAGTTTTACAGAAATAATCCATTTACATTCGACACAATAGACTTAGAGTTATATAAGAGATTATTGACTTACCTCAACTCAAAAAATTACAGACCCAACACTGTTGGAAAGTATATCCAAACCTTGAAGGTTTTTCTTACCTATGCAACCGAGAAAGGCTTTAATACAAATGAATTCTACAAGTCAAAAAAGTTCAAAGCACCAAAAGAGGAAGGCTTTTCAATTTATTTATCAGAAGAGGAACTCACCTCATTACATGAGTTGGATTTAACTGCACATCCCCATTTTGATAGGGTTAGGGACTTATTTCTTGTAGGATGCTGGACAGGGCTCCGCTTTTCAGACTTTACTACAATAAAGCATCAAAATATTGAGGGAGACTTTCTTAGAATCACTCCCTTGAAGACTAATGATAAAGTAGTTGTTCCTATTCTACCAGTATTCCGACAAATCTTGAGCAAATACGATGGGAAGTTCAATACTCCACTCCCTCCAACCATTTCCAATCAAAAAATGAATGCGTACCTAAAGGAGGTCGCAAAAATGTCCACTCTCCTTCAACACAACATCCAAGAAGACTACATTATTGGAGGAATAAAGAAGAAGCTCGAACTTCAGAAATGGGAGATGGTCACCACGCATACAGCAAGAAGGTCATTTGCAACCAATATGTACAAGAGTGGCTATCCGTCGATAAGTCTAATGAAATTAACGGGACATCGCACAGAGAAAGCTTTTCTCTTGTATATTAAGGTCACGCCAGAGGATAGTGCAAAGCAACTCTTAAAACATTGGAAAAAAATAAATGACGAAAATAACTAATGTCCAGTTAGGACCAGCACACATTCTTCTCAAACACTATCTAGAAGATAAATACCCAGATGATTTGTCTAACGTGGCTATTGAGAACCTTGTGGGAAAAATCATTCCAAAGCTACCTCAGAATTTAAATTCTTCTCCTGATATAAACCTTAGTCTTGGGACTAGTGACCAAGGAATCAAGTATATCCTAGAAAAAACAGAACTTAAGGAATACTTTGAAGGTGAAGTCCAAAAATGGATAGCTTTTGAAAAAATAAAAAAGGGAGAGTTTGAGAAAGCAATTCAAAGTGTAGAACATATTATCAAAGCAACGAAATACATAATCCCCATTTACTGGGACCAGTTCTACTATGACGAGTTCTTGGAGAAACGTGGGATTAAAACTAAAGAAATTCACACCTACCGAATAAAACAGCTTCCCAGAATTGCAAGCAATGAAGTTCTAGATTGGATAAGAAGAGAGCAAATTGAATTAGAGATAAATGAAGAATGGACCTGGACAACAGGTCCAATTAAAATAATTTCACATCACCTTAAGGTTCTTCAACTAGTTGGAATTTTAGACTTGGTGGATGAAATGTTCAGTGATAAACATTATAACCCCAAAAAAACAAGGAGAGAAACAGACAAGGCTTCATTTTTAGCCCTAATTATGGGGGTCCCAGAAAAGTGGGAAGCAGTACGTACAAGACTCAAAAATATGAAGGAGTTAAACACCGGTACCTCATCAGCAACAGCAAGAAAGATTTTCATGGAACATGGGCTTGACAAATTTTTTGAATCAAAAGAGAAAAAAATAATTGAATAATGGCAATAGTAATGCCGTTTTGAAACTCTAGAGGCGTAAATACTATACTCCTCTATTTTTTTATGCAAGTGTTCTAGGAATTTGGGGAATCCCCGAAAAATCCCCGAAAACTCCACTCCTAGCTTTATTGCTCACGAGGCAAATAAAACTAAAATGGAGAAAAAAACGGAAGAGCTAATCCTAGACGCTCTCAAAAAATTCCAGGAAACCGCAGAAGGGTTAACCACCTCAGGAAGCACGCGCGATGAATTTCTTACTCGTAGGGAAGCGGCAAAGCGACTTAAAATAAGTTTGCCTACGCTTCACTCCTATTCGAAGGCAGGGATAACCCCAAGACACTTTCTTGGAAATCGAGTCTTGTATAAGGCTTCAGAAATTGATTTGGCTCCTCAAAAAGCTGCTGGTGTTCTACTAAATAAGAAAGGAGAACAACGATGAAACCAGAACAAGGCTTAATACAAATGTTCACGTTCGCTCAAGCAAATCATAGAACCTATCAATTAGGATTTCTAAAATTTGAAAGAGAGAAAAAAGAGGACAACTACTATTTCTCTGGATTTAATAGACACACGCTGACTGAGTACCTATCCAGTGAGCTTGGATTTTATAGGATTGCTCAAGACAAATCCTATATCGTTGTAAAACATGATTCAGGAATTGTAGACGAAGTACCAATACATCAAGCCAAGAATGAGCTCTTGGATATACTGAGCTTGCTAAAGGATGAAGAAATTATCTTTGAGGGAAAAACTTTTGTTATTAATCGAGATGACATCTTAAATAAGTTTCACCATGTCCAGTCTACCTATTTCTCTCTTGGGTCAATTGACATTCTTAAGGCACTAAAGAAAGAGTTCCAAAGGGATGATGAGGAACACACGTATTTCTACTTTAGGAATGGCCTTGTCAAGTTAAATTCTACTTGCATGGAGCTTATCCCCTACAACCAGATTTATGATAAACTAATCTGGAAATCCTGGATAAAAGACCATGATATCGTTCTTGAAAGCGACGGTAGAAGAGCCATGTTTGAAGATTTTATAACCAATGTCTCTAGAGATAATCAAGCTAAAAAAGCATTTATCTCTTCAATAGGATATCTTCTATCGAACTATAATTCACCTAGTAAGAACCAGGCTGTTATACTTTACGACGAAAAAATAACAGACTTGGATAATCCAGCAGGTGGAACTGGTAAGGGAATACTTGCAAAAGCACTGAGCTTTCTTAGAAAGCAAATTGTTATTGATGGAAAAAAATTCAATACACAGAATCCATTCGCCTTCCAAAATGTAACGAATGACACCCAAATAATCTTCTTGGATGATGTAAGAGGAAATATGGATTTCAGACATTTCTATTCCATTCTTACAGAGGGGTTAACTGTTGAGCAGAAAAATAGAACATCGTGGAAGTTTGACCCCAAGTATAGCCCTAAGATGTTGATTTCCTCAAATTCAGTCTTTTCTAACAAAGGAAACTCAAATAAACGAAGACAATTTATTCTAGAGTTCTCTGACTTCTATTCTCAAAAAATTATAACGGGGTCGGAGGAGCCCGTTAAAGACCATCATGGCTGCATGTTCTTTGATGATTGGGAAGGAACTGAATGGAATCGATTTTTCCTATTCATGATTGAATGCGTTAAAGAATATCTCATGAATGGATTATTCCCTATAGAGCCAAAAAGCGTTAATGAGAACCTATTGCTTCAATTAACTAGTGAGGAATTTTACCAGTGGGTTCATGAACAAGATTTTCAAATCAATACTAATTATGATAGGGGACAATACTTTAATGATATAAAACTTGAATACTATGGTGAGAGTAGAGATTTCACACCTCAGAAATTTACCAAGTGTTTGAAAAGCTTTGCTGATTCTAAAGGTTGGAAGTACGACCAAAAGAAGGGCACATTTAAGTTTATAGAAGAGAAACCTAGAACTAAACCCAAAGAAGAAGATGGAACATTATTTTGATAACCAGCCAACCTTTGGGGATAAAAAAAATGACACCCCCCCCAAAACACATATATTTTCTACCCATTGCAACTGGGAGAATTCTGTGTCCTTATTTAAAAATCCAAAATCTGTTAAGCCTGTGGGGGATTTAAGATTGATTGATTTGCTTCATTGCCTAGGTGAGAATATACGGGAGGACTTATGTTCTCCCGAGATTCTATCTTTACTTAAGATTGCTAAAGAAACAGCATCTACAATATTCCAAGAGGAAGACGAAAAAAAACGTCAAGTTCTCAAGGAGACTACTATGCCTGCATTTAGTCCACATGGAAGCATGAGTACACGGTCAGCTAATTCTACTGATAAGTCCTTTGTTCCTTCAGGATGGGTTCAAATAGATATTGACGGTAAGGATAATCCAAACTTTACTCCATTGGAATTAAAGCAAAAACTAAGTTCGTGGCCCTTTGTGGGATATTGCGGGTACTCTGTCTCTGGTAAGGGAGTTTGGGGGTTAGCACCCACCAATCTACCACTCGACACATCCTTTATCTATACAAAACAGTATGCTCAAAAAGAAGGACTACGGGTTGACATCTCTAAAGGAAAGGCAAATGCAGAGCTGCGGTTTATTAGCTTTGATGCTGAACCTTATTTCAACTATACCCCAGCATTTATTCAAATGCCTGAGGTGGAGGCCACTTTGATTCCAAAAGTAAAAAAGAGCTATCATCCTGTCTCAAGCACTTCAAAGGATAAAGTGGTGGAAAGGCTATTGAATGTGTTAAACTCTGCAGGGGAAGGTTCAAGGCATAACCAGCGGCTCATTGTAGGAAGTTTAGCAGGTGGCTATTCAGCTGGAGGATTGTTTTCTGAGTCAGAAATCACTTCCATTCTAATTGAGGATTACACCACCCACTTCCCCTTTGATTCTCCTGCCACACAAAAGAAGGAGATTAAGGCAATAATAGATGGAATCCAATATGGATTAGGTAGGCCTATTAGCCTAGTGGAGGAAGCCTTCGCAATCCCCTTCGACGGATTAGAGATAAGAGGACCACAAATAGAAATTACCCAAGGTAAGGCTAACTACTTGATAGATTCAGGGGCAGTACTAGAAAGGAAGCCTGACCTCTTATACATAAAGGCTAAAGCCTTCTTTGAATTAGAGCCAAGACCTAGAAGAGAAAAGCATTTGACTAAAAAAATACTTCCTCCATAGGCCTAGCCATAGGTCAATCTATGGTTCCACCTTTTAGTACCCAAACAAATTTCGTGTTATCTTCTACTTATCTACCTGATTATAAGATATTTATATCAATTGATTAGTGGCGTTATATACCAAAAGAAAGGGGCTTACCCCTACGAGCGATTAGGAAGTCCTAATAATTTACCCCCTTGAATTAGGTGTATCTCATTGGTTACCAAATAGATAGCGCAATAGAAAGCAAAATCTATTATACACCATTACGAATGGTAGACTTTAGACTAGTTATTTGCTCATCCGTTTCCCACTAAGTTCTCGACTTGCCTTTTAATAGGTTAGTTGTAATATATGCTCCTACAAAAAAACAAGCCACTATACAAAACTCCGCGTGGGTCATCTCTCCAACCTTCCTCCCCATGTTGCCATTGGTAAATCCGTAGAACATGATAAAACCAGAAGTAGCAAACAGGAATAGACCTGTTAAAAAAAGAAAAACTCTAAGTCCATGTTTAATTTCATCCATCATATCATTTATTTTTTAGGTGTAGTCTTTATGTCTCCATTCTTCTTCTCATACTTAACTATAGCCTCCTATTCGAGAAGAAGAGTAAACGTATCGGGGCGAAGGAAGATTACTATTTTTTTATAAATCAATTACTTAAAAATTTTATATCAATAATAACGAGTTTGACCTTTTATCCGAACAGGTCGAACCAATAAGTAAGTATAGTCTAACCGTTCATTAAATTCTAAATCGTCGGTTAATATATAATGTTCCGCGTTGTACTTGTTAGTCCAATAATCGTAGTGGTGGGGAGCCTTGGTAAAACCACCAATTAAATCTTGGTAGTGATATAATAATCTTAATTCACCACTGCTTGGTAATCTCCATCCATCACCCAATTTTATACACGCCACAGTTGCTTCCCTAAAATTCATACGATTAGGAAAGTCATTTGGAAAAATCTCTAAAACTCCAATTTTTATTGCTTGAAGCATACTAATTGATTCATTAGGGACTAGTAATTAAAACAAAAATCTGTAGACATCCCCCCCCTATTTTTTTACTCTTTACGTCTAGGCCTACAATTTCGTCAAAGCTTTTCCTTCCGGCAGTTCGTTCACCCACTCCGGTATCGGTTCCTCCCACTCTTCCTCCGGCACTTCCCCGTAAAGAAGATAGAGCGCTAATCCTTTGTTCAGCACGTAGCCTAGCTCCTGAGCGAATTTAGTTGCTTCTTTCTGTTCTTCGGTCATCTTCTCTGCCAACAAACTCGGTTTTTCTACCTCTAATGTCTTCTGCGACTCTAACAATCTTTGGGTCCGGGCCTTTAACTCCTTGGAATGTTGGCGCATTTTGTAAAGGTGCGATTTCGCTACTAGGAGCAGGTCCTCCTCCGTCTCCGGTGCGTTCGGGTCCTGTCGCCCCTTGAATAGTTGGTGCACCTTTAAGCGGCGTAATTTTTCTGCTCGTATCCCGTCCTCTTCCGTCTCCGGTGCATTTGGATTATCCTCAAATGACTGATACGTATTTACCTTGTCTTTTGAAGTCGATGCCATTGGCTGCTGCATACTTTTCGGCAACGGTAACAAGTCGTGGGTCCGGCCCATTAACTCCTGGTACTGATGGCGCACCTTCAAGAGGCGCAATTTCCCTGCTCTCAACGCGTCCTCCTCCGTCTCCGGGGCGTTTGGATTGTACTTGTCTATAATAAACACTGCACCCTCAACTTCTTTTACAACTGACACATAGTCCTTGTCTTTTGCTATTTTTTTCTCCACCGCAGATATACCATGGATGATGGACGAATGCTTGATGATATAACCCGCCTCACTCATGTACTTCTCAATGTAAGTGATTTGCATCGGCCTCTTGGCACACAGGTAGTATACTAACTGCCTAGCGTCTACGATGTCTCGCTTCTTATTCTTAGAAAAGAAGTCCTCCTTAGTGATTCCGAACAGGTCTATGACCTGTTCTACGTACTGATTAAAAACATCGTGTTTCATTAATTTATTTGTTATAAAATAAATTTAATGAATTTGTTCAATAAACTTAATTTACTTACGCAGCCCTTTGCTTGTACAGGTGCGCTTGGAATTCGATAAACAGTCTGCTGATATTTGCTGCATCGCCTAAGATGTCCTTAGCATCTTCCAAGGATTGATACTTGTTAATAAGTAGGATTGGCAACTTCTCTTGGTCTAGTTCTTCTACACCTGTCTCAATGTACTTGCTCAAGACGAACGAGATGAACTCCTTCTGCTTATCATTAAGCAAGGCAAAAATAGTAGCCTCTGCAGCTTTGGCTCTAGCCTCGCGTGTCATGGCGATGTACTCCCCATTGAAGACATATTCCAAGACATCGTACAGGTCACTCTTCTCCATATCTACTAAGCGCTGTAGGGTAAGCAGGTCGCCCTTAGGGAAGCCTGCGCTTTCCAAATTCTCCAACAAAATCTTCCGAGTCAATGGATTACCCCATAGCTTCCGCAACTCTTCTTCGTCCTTGAAGAGTTTGGGTAACTCGCCAAATAGATTATTCAAGAACTCTTCTGAGGATATAGGCTTGCCATCAGCACTCCAAAAGGAAGTAGAAATCATGTGTTGAATCTCTCTTTCCTTCCCATTACGCAACTTGACTTTAATCTTAGGCTTCTTGATTGGGGGTTCTCCGGGAAGTCCTGTTTCTACCTTAGGCTCTTTTGGGGGTGTCGGAGGTTCAGGTGGGCCAATTGGTGAAGGGTCAATTGGTTCAAGTGGCTCTCCATCCCATTCAGGGTCGCTGAAATGCTTGTATGCATCCACATAGTCATAGATGGTAAAGAACTCCTTACCGTCAAATAAACGGGTACCACGGCCCACTATCTGTTTAAACTCAATCATGGAGTTGATAGGCCGAAGTAAAACAATATTTCGAATGTTTCGTGCGTCTACTCCCGTTGATAGTTTTTGAGAAGTAGTTAGAATGGTTGGTAAGGTCTTCTCGTTGTCTTGGAATTCCCGAAGCAGTCTTTCACCCTCTTCTCCATCGTTGGCAGTCACACGAGCACAATAAAAGGGGTCCTTGCTTTTTGCATTCTGATTGACCAAATCCCTTATCAATGCTGCGTGAGCTTGATTGGCACAGAAGATAATAGCCTTCTCATTTTGGTTGGCTTCTTCTAGGTAGACCCGAACCCGCTTTAGTTCTCTTTCTACTATCTCTATTGTGCGGTTGAAGTCCTTTTCTTCATACAGCTTTCCTTCTTCAATCTCCCCTTCTACTAGGGTATCATCCGAGGTATAGCGGTAGTCATCCAAGGTAGTCTTGATGCGCTTGACTTTGAATGGTGTTAAGAAACCATCATTAATCCCTTCTTTCAACGAATAGATATATACAGGCTCACCAAAATACTTGTAGGTGTCCGTGTTGTCTTTTCGTTTTGGGGTGGCTGTCAAGCCCAACTGCACAGCAGGGCTGAAGTACTCTAGAATACTTCTCCAATTACTTTCGTCATTAGCCCCACCTCGGTGACACTCGTCAATGATAATTAAGTCAAAATAGTCCTTAGGGTATTCTCCAAAGTAGGGTGCTGCCTTGCCTTCAGCATCCGTCCCACTCATGAAGGTCTGAAAGATGGTGAAGAAGATACTACCATTGGTGGGCACCTTCTTGTTCTTCTTTATTTCTGTGGGCTTAATACGCACCAAAGCATCCTCAGAGAAGGCGGAGAAGGAATTGTAGGCTTGGTCAGCCAAAATGTTTCTATCTGCTAAAAATAATATCCTCGGTCTGCGACTACCATCTCGTTTGAGGTTCCATCTAGTTTGAAACAGCTTCCAAGCGATTTGGAAAGAGATGGCTGTTTTGCCTGTACCTGTAGCAAGGGTGAGTAGAATTCGGTCTTTATTTTGAGCTATGGCCTCAACGGTCCGCTGAACTGCTATCTCCTGATAGTATCTAAGCTGCCAACTACCACTCTTGTCTTCATAGGGTACCTGAGCAAACTTTTCTCTCCAATGGTTTTGTTCTGCAAAGGTCTTGGTCCATAGCTCTTCAGGGCTTAAAAAATTAGATACCAACTCCTCTTGACCTGACTTCATGCAGATTTGGTAGATGGCTTTGCCATTACTGCTGTAGGTGGTCTCTAATCTTAATTTCTCAGCATATTTCTTGGCCTGCATGACCCCTTCACCTACCTCCAACTCATCGCTCTTGGCCTCTACCACGGCTAATTTAATGCCCTTGTAGACCAACACGTAATCAGCTATCTCACGCTTGCCTCTAACACCACCCGTTTGGATTTTTCCTGCAGTAATGGCGTATTCACGAAGGACTTTAGAGTCTTCGACCACACCCCATCCACAGGCTTTCAGCTTGGGGTCTATAAGTTCAGCACGGGTTTCTGATTCGTTCATTTTTTAATTTTATACAAATCGTGATATTACCACTGCTGAAATTTGTAAGATTGAATTACCATCCTCTTGTATTTTACGAATAACCATATTATCCCATATTTGGATTAATTGTCGCTTTCCGTTTTTTATAGCATGAGACAAATCTTCCGTGCAAAGTATTTGAATCCTTAATTGGTCTTTTGTGATTAAATATATTGGGATGTTTTTTTTAACAAATTCAGCTTTATCCCAATAGATATCAATCACATTATACTTCTCCCCAAATTCACGTACTATCCCTAAGTGTTCAAATTTTATTTCCATCTTTTATACGAGTATCAAATCTTTAGAAGAATCCATTCCTTAGTTTTCTTAAACTCATTATGGTTTTTCAGGAAATATATCAGTTAGTTCAATGTATCTTCTTGCTTTCTGAAGTGCCTCTGCCTCTGTAGTAGCAGAACCTGTTTCGTAGATTTGGCCATCACTGTACCAATAAATCCACTCGTCATCATTTGCCTTAAATACCCCAAATGAATTAACAGGGATTTTTTGACTTTTAAAAACCATTTCTGCCTTATCTCTTAAGTAAACCTCCATTGGTTGATGTGTTGGGAAAGTACATTGGTAAAAAATGCTCTAGTTCGTTAAGGTTGAAATATTGTAACAACTCTATCAATTTCACTTTTTAAATTCACATAATCCTCCTCGGGTATAAAAAATGATTTAATGGAATCATCTTCATCAAGGAATTGAATCTTTGAGCCATCATCAAACTCAATCTCAGCTCGAATGCCATCCTCATTCTCGACGGTATAAGCGAAACTATCTTCAATGTCGTCAAAGGCTAAATCCAAACCATTAAATAAGGAACTCTCATGTAGAAACCATCTTTGATGGAACTCCAACAAATAGTCAAGGTTCGTACTTATAACGCTCAAGGCTCTAGAACCATAAACATCTTCGAAGTAGACGGGTTGTGGAGTATTTTCACTCAAGTTCCACCCCAAGTATTCCGATAGGAAGTAATGAATAATTACCATTTTAGTCCCCATTGGCTCCTGCTTAAAATTCTCAAACCAAGCATCGTATTTCCCTTCTTCAAAGAAGTCTAAAAAGTAGTAATCTCTATCACAAACCCCGATGTCTACAAAGTTTTTGAATTCATGTGAATCAGAGGACTTATACTTTATTATTCTCATGGTCTATCAAGGCAATTAATTTGATGCGCCTATCAGCTCACCTGCAAAGGCCTTCTGCAAGATGGATTTTTTCAGTTCCACCAAGTCGGATAGTTTCTGTTGGTAGACTGCTTCCAACTTTTGGGTTTCTGCTCGCAGGGTATCCAATTTGCGGACGATAGTTTGTTGGTCTTCCATTTTAGGAAGATATAGCGTGCAATTCAAAATGTCGTTCTTCCTTAAATTTGTTTGGTTCTCTCCATTGTTAAAACCCAAAAGATATTTGTTTCTATTAAACTGATAAACTAAAAATTCATCATCGAAAAATTTTGAACGAATTGCACCAATTCTTTGATTTAAAGTATAGGTATCATCCCTGTCAACTAAAAAACATTTTGCTAATGCTTTGCCGTTTGGAACGTCACTCATAACGAAAGCAATATCCCCAACATGCAAAGGCGAAAGTGCACTGTTTGTTCTCTTTCCCTTTTCACCATCAGAAGAAATATATTTGGAGTTAACTAAAATATACTTTCCATCTTCATCAATATGCTGTTCGTGCGCTGCTCCATTTCTAAACTTGCATACTTCACCCAACTTCTTTTCCTCCCATCCCTCACCCTTATTCTCAAACACCCCTTGCAAATAACTTTCAAACAGTTCTTTGGCGTTTTTGTGGTTCTGTTCGGCATTGGCTTTTGCCTTATCTAGCGCAGCAAAGCACTCGTCTAAAATGGCTACAATGCGCTGCTGCTCGGGGAGAGGTGGAAGGGGGATTTCGATATCTTTGAATTTGTTCATTGATACGCCACCAATTATCCCTGCCAATTCAGTTGAAAAGTGTTTCTGAAATGAAGTTGAGAAGTAATAATAATATACGTATTTGCTATCTACATTTTTATTTGGAGCAAAAGCAAATAGTTTGTTTCCAAAACAAACGTCCTGATTTGTGAAGCTGATTTTTCTTCCTGCACTTCCACCTTCGGCACATATCAAAGGTGTATTTGAGGACGCAATTTTAAATTGATTTAATTCGTTGAATGGTATTCTTACTCCATTTTGATAATCAATTCTACTATCGAAGCCTACATCTTTCGTGGCTATAAAAGGCAAGCCATCATCTAAGTCTGTGTATTTATCCTTTTTGACTTTTTCGTTAATGCTATTACCATTAAAGACTTTGCCAATATCATTGAGTTTCTTTATCTCCCAACCCTCTCTCATAGCAATTCCAAGATTGAGTTGAGAATCTCTCCGCTTTCTTCATCCAAGGCTTTCATTTCTTCTAAGATGGCTTGAGGAGAGCGCAAGGCTGCTTCTTCCTTCTTTTTGGGGTTCTTTGCACTCAGGTCAAAGGTGCTTTGGTCAATATCTGCCACATTGATGGACCATGAGTTCTCACTTTCTGCAAAGGTCTTCTGTAGTGCTACAAACTCTGCCAAGTCTTTCTCATTTAGTGGATTGGTCTTACCTAAGTTACGGTCAAGGTTCAGCTGATAGAACCAAACATTCCGAGTAGGCTTACCTTTCTCAAAGAAGAGTACTACCGTCTTCACACCTGCACCTGTGAAGGTACCTCCGGGCAAATCCAATACGGTGTGGAGGTTACAGCTTTCCATCAGGGTTTTACGGATGGCAACAGAGGCATTGTCCGTATTGCTCAAGAAGGTATTCTTAATCACCACACCTGCTTTGCCTCCTGCTTTCATAATCTTGATAAAGTGCTGTAAGAAGAGCGAGGCTGTTTCCCCTGTTTTGATAGGGAAGTTTTGCTGCACCTCTACACGCTCCTTGCCACCAAAGGGTGGGTTGGCTAGCACTATTTCGTAGCGGTCCTTCTCTTGGATGTCTGCAAGGTTTTCTGCTAGTGTATTCGTATGGATGATATTGGGAGCTTCTACACCATGTAGAATCATGTTCATGATACCGATGATGTAAGCCAAGGACTTTTTCTCCTTGCCGTAGAAGGTACGCTTCTGCAGAATCTCTGTCTCAGCTGAAGACAGGGATTTGCTGTTCTTCAAGTAATCAAAGGCCTCACACAAGAAGCCCGCAGAACCTACAGCACCGTCATAGATTCTATCTCCTATTGTTGGGGCTACTACCTTCACGATGGTCGTAATGAGCGGTCTTGGGGTATAGTACTCACCTCCGTTACGCCCTGCATTGCCCATGTTCTTAATCTTGTCCTCGTAAAGGTGACTCATCTCGTGCTTCTCCGCATGGGTACGGAAGCGCAGCTCATCGATGCGGTTGATGACTTCACGCAGGTTATACCCGCTTTGGATGCGGTTCTTCAGTTCACTAAAAATCTCTCCAATCTTGTATTCAATCGTATCTGCGCTGTCTGCACTCTGCTTGAATCGTTTGAGGTAAGGAAAGAGTTTGCCATTCACATAATCCAAGAGGTCATCTCCTGTCAGCGCATTGTGATGGTCTAATTTGCCGTCTTTGTCTTTGGGGGTAGCCCATACATTCCATTGGTATTCGGTATCAATGATAGGGCTGTAAGACCTGCCTGTAAGCGCTGCAGCAGTGGCCCTATCGTTCTCTAGGTCATCCAAATACTTTAGGAACAACACCCAAGAGGTTTGTTCTACATAATCTAACTCACTACCACAGCCTGCGTCTTTGTGCAGGATATCATCAATATTTTTAAAAGTCTGCTCGAACATAGTTTGATTCTCTTTATGTCAGTTTATAAAGTGTAGTCTCTATCAAAAAGGTAAGATTAAATATCTAGGGTCAAAACCAAATGTACCGATTGTAGCGCAGGGTTAAAATAGTAAAGGGCTGTATTTTTCATCAGAGATTTACCCTCTTTAGGTTATACCACCAAAATATGCGTCGGGACCTCAAAAGAAAAGCACTTTTTTAGATGATGGGGGGAGGGAGGTTTGTATTTATTTGGTCGGATTTTTTGGCTTTTTTCTACAGCCCTTACCTTGATTGGAATGGTTGACCTGACCTGCTAGTTGACCAATGACTATAGGTATCCCTGCTGATGGGGAGTCCGATTATTAGTTAGTTCTAGCAGATAGTTCACCTCTTAGTCCCTTGAAAAATCAATCTAAAAAGAGTGCTTTCTAATGCAAATCGTGTGTAAATAAAAAAAGGCACCCCGAGTAAAAAACTCCTAAGTGCCTGATTATTAAAATATTTTTAAAATACTCGTAGGTTAAACCATCTTATTTTTTGCTTCTCGTAAAAATCAGTTCTTCCTCAGCACCAACTCTTAAAATTTTTGAATAGTCATTATTTATAAAAAGATTTTCCCTCTGTAATCCACCTTCACTATCAACACCCGTAATTAAATATCCGCTAGGAAACTCATCCTTTGTTGCAATGTCCTCATTTTTTATATCACTCCATTTCAAATCTGTAAAACTAATATCTATGGTGGATGAAGTACTTACCACCTCTTGATAACCAGTGTGGTAAAAAGTGTTTACGAAAGAGCCTTTTTCAACCGATGAATCTTTTGTTAAGGTCCAAATTCTTTGACCACTTTCTGTTTTTCTTTGCTCTCCTCCTATATTTTTGACAAATTTGATAGCCCAATTACCAAGAAAATAATTTAAGTCTAAAACAATTTTTATTGAAGCTGAACTAAATTTGCTTGAATCCTGAACCGAAATTGCTTTTACTGTAATCGAAGTTGCTTTTTCCTCTCGATCAATAATTAATTTTCCAAACTTATCTATTGTTGTTCCTTTTGATACAGAGTCAATAATAACCCAATTCAGGGTAGAGTCAGGGTTTCCCTCACCATTAACTTTTGCAATTAATTGCAAAGAATCTCCTTTTAAAACTGATTCCGGCGCCGACTGAATTGAAACGTCATTAACTTTTGAACATGAAAATAATATAAGTGCTAGTAAAATTATTTGGGCAGATTTCATAATTTTTTGGCTGTGGTGCTTGGGAAAGGTATAATTTAATTTCTGTGTTTCAAAAAATTTAAACATTAAAAACAAACCCAACTACTACCAATAGCTAAGCGGCAAGTACGCAAAGTCTACTTCTTAGAATGGCTGTGTGGTAAGTGATGGGGACTTTGGGAGTTTGCACGCTACCGGATTTTTGATGAAATAAAATAAGAAGGCAAAAAGGCAGAAAATTCTCTCAGTTTTAGGGGGGTGTCATTTTTTTTTTAGAGACTCGGATAGGTGGGGTAATACCACCAAATTGCGCAAGGCCCTATCAGAAGAAAAGTCTTATTTTTAAGCTACCTGGGGGTAGGATAGGTGAGGGGTTGCTGCTAATTTTTTGGCTTTTTGTCTGGAAAAGTGTCCCCCATACTGTCCCCCAAATATTAAAAACCTCTTATATGCTCTTAAATTGGCATTTATTGTAGCCTAGCTAGGGCTACATACCCCTTTATTTGCCTTTGCTTATTTTGTCTGGTCTTTGCATTAAAATGCACTTAAAACAAATATAAGTCACTTTTGTAGTAAAGACTGATAAAATAGGGAAATAAAAAGTAAAGAAAAAGTGTCCCCCAAAGTGTCCCCCGATAAATTCATCTGTATATTTGCAGGAAATAATATAAGATGGCTAAATTCAATTTTTATCTCAGAGATGGTAAAGCCACCTCAGAAACACCCATTATTCTCTTCATCTTCTACAATGGTACTAGGGTGAAGATTTCGACTGGCAAGTCAATCCATCCAAAGTTCTGGAACGCTGTAGACCAGAGCGCTCGAAGTAGTAAAGAATATCCTGGAGCCAAGCTATTAAATGCGACCCTACATCAAATGCAGGAGACAA
>Ga0181346_1000623_pt1 | contig 15522 bp, 17 predicted proteins | sample Su13VDMM15DN_FD_130100 | JGI IMG/M metagenome (GOLD analysis project Ga0181346, IMG submission 130100) | Freshwater viral communities from Lake Michigan, USA - Su13.VD.MM15.D.N | ecosystem: Environmental > Aquatic > Freshwater > Lake | place: USA: Michigan | collected 2013-07-15 | reverse complement strand
GTTGAATTGTTAATAATAGAACCAGTATAATATACTCGTTCAGGATTTGAAGCATCGCCAATATATTTAATAGTTGAACTCACCATTTATTACTCAACACTAATTTTTTTATGGATTACTTACCAATCAAATTATATGTGAAAGCACTAACAAAATTGTCAGGTGTTAATCCTGTTGACTCTACAAGTTTAATATATTCAGGCAAATGTAAATTCTTAAAATATAGTCTTGTTGTACAATGACGACCACAAGTATTCATATTTATTTTGTCCTTTTGAAATGAATAAGCATTTGATTTGACTTCATATTTACTTGCATTTAATAATTCTGTTAATTTCTTAGTTGATTGACCAAATTCTTTTAGTTGTTGTTTATTTAACCATTTTGATTCTCCATCAGGTTTATAATTTCCATAAGGATCAAAATATTCTATAATGTTAGTGTCTTTATAATTTAATAAGCATACCCAATGACCTGTAAAATGGTCTTGTGTTAAATATAAAAGCATAAGTCTTCCTTTTTCATCTAATACATCATCAATTGTTCTTGCTTTTAATAAATCAGGGTATGAAATAATCTTTAAAGTTGGAATCATTTTTTGTATGTCTGATTCACTTAATGAATATGATTCAACATTAGGCATTTTCTTTTTCATCTTTAATGCTTCTGCCTGTTGAATTGCTCGTTGTAATTCAACAGGTTTTCTTGAGAATGGAATACCATTCAATTCTGTTCTATAACCTTTTTTTCCTCAAGTTGGTAAGGTCTAATTAAAGGTTCCATTTACTTTATAATTTGAAAATTTCTAAAATCTTAAACCTTGTTGTCTACGAACAGTACGACGACGACCAAGACCAGCCAAATCATCAAATCTAGCAAGGTCAGGATAGACTTCTTCATCAGCACATCCATCGTCTTGAGCAGGAGCAGGAGCAGGAGCAGGAGCAGGAGCAGGAGCACGAGCATCTTCAGAAACTACACTTTGAACTCCATTCTCAGAAGATCTAGCAGTTCCTAATCCAGGTAAATTTGATGCACCATCATCCCATTCAGTTTCTTCCATACCAGAAGAAGAACTAGGCATAGAACGAGAAGGTAATAAACTTCTTGATGGTCTTACTTCACCAAGTTGAACTTCTGTAGGAGGAATCTCAAAAGCAGTTCCTTCTTCTTCTCCAACAAATCCAGGTTTAAATTCAGTAACTTGACGACTAATTAATCTAGATTGAAGTTGACTCATTACTTGCTGACGAGCAGACAAGGGTTCATAAATCACACGAGCAATTTCTTTTACAGCTGCATCAATAATGCGTAAAGTATTATTTATGGAATCTAAAGCACGAAGACGCTTTTCTTTAGGTTCTGTTACTACTGCTCCTCTCATAGTTCCTAAATCACCTTCATAAGCACGAGAAGTAATCATTAATTTTTCAATAGCCTGAGAATAAGTTGTAAGTTGAGAAGGTGTTATAGTTGCTCCAATCTTAATGAAAGCCTGTAGAAGTTTATTAAGTGTGTCATTCAATGAACTTGTGAATGATCCAGCAGTAAATGCTGTAAAAGCAGCCTGTAGTAAAGTGTCTACATCATTATTAGGAGTTACATCAGGCATTACAGGAGGTCTAGGAGAAAATGAACCAGATGATCTTTCAGCATATTCTTGAGCACGCTGTTTTAGACGTTGTAATAACCATGATTGACCTTCACTAGTAGTAATTACACCTCCACGTAATCCAGAACTTGCTGCATATTGCATAGGAGAACCATGAAAGACTCCATTAGGAACAGCCGAACGAGATGCAGGTCTTACATAACGCTGTGAACGTTCATTCATCTTACCTATACCAAGCATACCCTGTTCTTTTCTTTTGTTTACACGAAGACGCTCATGAACAAGACTATGTTCATGGTCTGAAAATAGAGAATGAGACTCGCTTTCTACAGGAGAAAGTAAATCAAGTCTACTTAAAGGAGAAGCTTTTAAAGGTTGCATTCCTTTATGATTCATGTGGTACGCCTCATCAGGAAAAATCCAAGGTTTATAAGGCGTAGTTTGGAATGTCGGCATTTGTTTATTAATACGAATTTAAATTCTTTAATACAAACCATTGTCTTTCACATATTTTGAAGCTTGAGGAAGAGACAAACCTTTTTCTTTCATTATTTTCTTTACAATAGCACCACGAGCAGAAGGTTTCTTACCACCACAAGTAGCACCACCTACAGGACGAGGAATAGCACCACGAGGAATAGCACCATGAGCCATACGTAATGCATCTTCACTTGCTTTCTCAGCCATCTTCTTCATTTCCTTAGGAGATTTTAATCCCATTAGCTTTAATTGTTCTTCCATTAAAGAATCAGATGACTGAACATATTCCATTCCACCAACTTTACGTCCACTACCATAACCAATCATACGTCCTGTAACTTCTTCCGCATACACTTTTCTAGGTCCAGCTTTTGCCTTTTTATGAAGTCCATCCATAAAATAATTTACTTCTTCTTCTTCTTCAAAATCTTCACCAATAGGTTTTACACCACCTTCACCACTAAAACTTACTTCTGCTCCACCATGCATGTCATCACATTGGCAAGTAGAAGATGGTTTTTTTCCACCACGACCTAAACCTACAGCCTTCATTAAAGGATCAAGAGCATCAAGAATTTTCTGACCTACAGGTTGAAGAGATTTGAATTTAAGAACAACTCGTAAGTATGGTGTATTTGTTTTTGCCCATGAATACATTTTTAGAACTTGCGTAGCATATTTACCAACGTCCTCGAGACTTATAGCACCACCACGAGGTTGACGACCAAGACCTATTGATGCTGCTGCTGCAGCAATCTGGTCAAGTGTGTCTTTATATACGCTTATACTTTTTAACCATGCCTTTAGTCTATTTGCAAAATCGAGTATACCAGGTTTTGATTCAAATTGAGGGTTTTCAATAATTTCATCGTCAAGATCCTGAATAAAAGCATCAATAAATTTTGAAATCTTTCGGTATACATCAAGAACAGCCTTTGCTTGTTCTTTGATTTCATTTACTGTTGCACCACCAGCAAGTTCATCATATTTAGATTTAGCGTACTTTACAGCTTTCTTACCAACTTGCATTCCACTATAAAGTTTTCTTGCTGATTTTACACTTAGAGCTCCACCACGTCCTTCCATTTGTGTTTCAGCAGGAGTTTTTTCCATTTGACCTTCACGAGCAGGTTCAGATGATTCTGCCCAACGATCAAAACCATCCTTCATAAATGTAGCCTGTTGGCCTACACCACGCTCGGCCATTTTACCACGAACATATTCAGTTTGGTCTCCAGTCGACATTTGTTAATAAGGAGAGAATTAATTTATGACGAATAAACAAATATGCTTAGTAAACCTATTCGAAAAAAGGATGATTGTGGTTGTGGAGGAGGCAAATACAATTGTATTAGCAAAAACACATTCGCCAAAATATTAAAAGCAGAATTAAAAAGACTTGATTGTGGATGTGGATGTAAGGGAGTAAAAGGATTCAAGAAAAAGTATGGATTAAAAGGTGGTGCTATACTTGCTGATTGTCCTCCTGGTTGGCGTAATGATGGATTAACATGTGTTGCTCCTTGTAATCCTGATGAATTTGATGATGGATTAACATGTCGAAAGAAATGTGCTCCTGGTCAAATTGATGATGGTCTAACATGCAGAAATCCTATTAAATCTGAAATGAATGAATGTCCTCCTGGTTCAAGAGACATTGCTGGAACATGTTGGGGTCCTGTTCGTCAAGATTGCGTTGATGATTGTTTTAAACATCCAGCACCTGGTTGTAAAACTTATGAATGTGGACGTTTGCGTGGATTGTTTGGTGAAGATTGGGGTCCTAAATTATGTACTGATTGTAATTTACGTTGTGGACAAACTTGTTGGGATGTTCAAGGTATTACAAAACAATTACATGAACGTAATCTAAGAGTATATGGTGGTGAAGTATTTTCTCAAGTTATTCGTGGTAAAGAAATTCGTGGACGAGTAAATTTTGATGAATTAATGAAAGAAGTTAATAAAGGTATTACTGATTTATTTGAAGGAAGAATTGATTTAGCTGCTGCTTTTGATCCTGAACGAAATGGTGTTGCTGCTGCATTCCGTAAATTTGGTGACGACATTAAAAGAGTTATGGAAGATGTTGGTAATCGTATTAAAGAAGGATTTGAAAAAATGGGTGCTGAAGTTAAAAAAGCATTTGAAGATTTTGCTCGTGATGCTGAATCTAAATTTAAACAATTTGGTGAAGATTTCGTTAATAAAATGAAAGACCCTGATTTTTGGGTTGAAGCAATTGGTATTATGGCTCAGATTGCTGCTGCTGCTGTAAGTATTGCTATTACTGTTGGAACTCTTGGTGCTGGAACTGGTTTAGCTATTGGTATTATGGCTGCTGCTTCGATGGCTGGTCCTGCTGCTAAAATGATTGCTGATGCTGCTCGTGGTAGACCTATTGATGCTCTAGACATTGCTCAATTAGCAATTGCAGGTGCTACTGCATTTATTCCTGGTATGTCAGCAACTGTTGGAACAATGGTAAAAACTGGTTTGAATGCTGCGTCTTATACAATTAAGGCTGTACAGATTGGTCAAGGTCTTGGTATGATTCCTTCTACTTGTATTCAAAATTGTCCTGATGAAGGTCCTGAACCTCTTGGACCTCCTCTTGAAATAGATCCTAAAACTGAACCTCCTCCTGGTCAAAAAACTGATGACGAAATCCTTGCCTTAGCACCTCCATGCACATTTATTCGTGTAATTGGTAAATCAACTCTAGAAGCACCTTGTAATAATCCACCAAGAGTAGCACGTAATGGTCCTCCATATTATACAGAAGATCAATGGATTAAAAAATATAGAGATGAAAATTATGGTACTAAACCTTTAAGTGAACAAACTCAAGAAACACCAAGTGGAGCTCTAACTTCTAAAGAAGATGCAAAAATTGATGCAGCTGCTAAAACATTACCAGTTAAAAAGGATGTAAGAATTACTGATGTAGAAGTTCCTCCACCTCCAATTGATTTAGCGTTAGTTGATTTAGGGTTTGATGGTCCTCCTTTATGTAAACCTAGCGAAAATATTGAACCTGAAAATATTATTACTCCTGAAGAATTAGAAGCAAAAAAATTAAATTTTGAAGAACCTCTTGATGAACTTGGAGATTTTGAAATACCTCTTGATGAACTTGGAGATTTTGAAATACCTTTTGATGAACTTGAACTAGAAGGTCTTGAAACTGAAATACCTCTTGATGAACTTGAACTAGAAGATCTTGAAACTGAAATACCTCTTGATGAACTTGAACTAGAAGGTCTTGAAAATGAAATACCTCTTGATGAACTTGAACTAAAAGGTCTTGAAAATGAAATACCTCTTGATGAACTTGAATTAGAAAACCTTGAAGGATTTGGAAAGAAACGTAGAAAGAAACGAGGTGGAGCAGAACTTGGTCCTGTAATTGAACCTATTATGGTTAATGGTGTTCTAACTAATCCTGGTGGAAAAATGGTTTCAGAACCTACTAAATCTAAAGCAATTATTATTCCTAAAGACCATACAGATGCAGAATTTAATGTTGGTTGTTATTCAAGAAATAATCCAGAAATAGGCACTGAACTTGGAAATAACCAAGAAAAATTAAAAAGTCATTGGATCGACATTGGTTCAAAACAAGGTTATGATGCAAGCTGTGAAACTTCAAGAATAAGTAAAGAAGAAAGAATAAAAATTATGGAAGATAGACTTAAAAAGGAAGCCTTATCCGAAGGATTAAGAACAGCCTGTAAAGCAGCAAATAGATTTTGGATAGAATCATCATTAACATGTGATGGAACTCGTAATGCAGATGGTTCAGCAAATACTGAAGCAGAAGATTGTAAGAAAACAAATAGTTATTGGGACACTCGAGGAAATAAATCATTCTGTGATCTATTTAAAGACCAAAGTGGAAATATTAAATCTGAAAAGGAAAGATGTAATACTCTAAATAATTATTGGGATGGTTCTAGATGTAATCCTACTAGAAATGTAGATGGAGATTATAAATCAGAAGCAGATTTATGTGCTGGATTAAATATTTATTGGAATGGTAATTTTTGTGATCCTGCTAAAGACATTAATGGAGAAGTAAAGAATTATAAGAAAGAATGTGAGAAATTAAGTGGATTATATTCAGGAATGAAATTTAAATTAATAACGGCTACTTGGGGTGTAGATAATGACGTTATAAACCTTACAGAATATATGAAAGAGAGAATAAGATTTGCAAGAGATGGAGAAGATTTGGATTCAAGTGGTAGATGGAAATTGAATTCTAATCAAATAATTCTTCCTGGATTAAATTTTGAAGATGATTGGAGAAATAAATTTAATTCAAAAGATCCTGCTCCTTATAAAAAGAAATATTTTACAATTTCATGGTGGAATTCTAAACAAGGAATTGTAGGAATACTAACTAATTCTAATGAAAATTATAATCAATTTGAACTTCCTACTCTTGTACTTGCAGATACTACATTAAGACCAATACAAGATGGTATGGATTTAAATTTTTGTAATTTAGAATATTTCCCAGATGGTCGTTATAAAGGTAAAGAATATATTGATAGAGTTATTGATGTAGGTCCAAAAGACGAGATTGGCGATGGTGTTTATATTACACGTCCTCCTGGTGACCTTAATGAGACTGGAAGGTATTTATGGGGAATACAAAAATTAGATGAATTTAAAGAAAATAAAAACAAGGCTAAAGAGACTACTGATGTTGAACCTCCTCGTGGTTCAGGTAAGAAAGGAAAATCTTTAACTCTTTATTATGCAGATTGGTGTCCTCATTGCCACAACATGATGCCTGAATGGAACAAACTTGGTAAGACTCACAAAGGAATCCAGATTATAGCAATAGAACAAAAGCAGAATAAATCTTTCCCTGTTGAATCATACCCTACCATCATATTCCGTAATGGAAAGAAGATGGAAAAGTATATTGGACCTCGTACCAAATCTGATTTTGTTAAATTTCTAAAAAATAAACTTTAAATAGTAATAAATGAATAGTTATGCGAAACATTTTGAACAACAGCAAGAACAGATTAGAGGAATCATTATGGCGAAAATGGTTCGTCGTGCATTAGCTATTCAGTCTAGATCCAAGATTACGCCTACATTAAGTAAGCCTAGTCTTGCTGAAATGTCTAAAATGAGAACTATGACTGGTGGTGCTGAAATTCAACCTCTTGAAATTTATTGGCCTGGGACTTAATTTCCTGTCGTCAAGACTTAATCTGAATCAGAAGCATAAATAGTTTCGTTTATACTCTCTTTCTCTTCTTCCTCATCTTCTTCAGGTAAGTCTTCTTTCATCTTCTCAATTACTCTTTTCCAATTAATAATATTCATTGCTCTCCTATAAAGTTCTTCTTTGATTTCCTCCTCGACATCAAAATTAAAGAATTCATAGGCTTGCTCATCAGTCTCAATACTTTTCTTTTCATCATCAGTCAAACCAGTCAAAAATTGCAGAAAGATTTCTTCAATTTCTGCTTGGTCCATTTATATATTGTAAATATTTTCATTTTAAACGATTTTACTTGCTATTAATAAATGGAGTTCCTCAAGGGTGATTGTTTGGAAGTTATGAAAACCTTACCTAATAAAAGCATAGATTGTTTTGTATGTGATTTGCCTTATGGTTGTTTGACTTCTCCTCGTGCAACATGTGGTCCTGGTTGGCGTAAAGAAGTTGAAGCTGGTAAGAAAAAAACATTATATAGAGAATCTAAAGAATCATGTGCTTGGGACATAAAAATAGACCTTGAAAAGTTTTGGATTGAAGTTAAACGCCTAGCAAAAAATGATCATACACCTGTTCTAATGTTCTGCACTACAAAGTTTGGTGCAGAACTTATAGCATCAAATCCAGATTGGTTTAGGTATGATTTAGTATGGAATAAAAGTAGAGGTGTTGGATTTCTTCACGCTAATAAAATGCCTTTAAGAAGTCATGAAATGATTTATGTTTTTTCTAAGAAAGGAGCATATTATAAAAGAGTAGATATTGAAGGAATACCATATTTCAAAAAATCAAAAGAAGAAGTAAGCGAACAATATGGTGTAAAAAGAGTAGAAGGTAATAATACTGGAACAAGATGCGTTCTTTCTGTTATTGATTGTTTAAACTCAGCAGGACATCATAGAAAAGGAAAACAGGGAAATCATCCAACACAAAAACCAGCAGAATTATATGAATGGTTATTGAAAAGGTATTGTCCTCCTGAAGGAACTATTCTCGATCCTACAGCAGGGTCATTTACTTCTTGCTTTACAGCACAGAAATTAGGTTTGAAATCTATAGGTATTGAAATGAATGAAGAATTCTATGAAAAAGCAAATAGTTTAAAAATTAAGTAATTACTATAATTATAAATGGAGTTCCTCAAAGGTGATTGTTTGGAAGTGATGAAAACTCTACCTTCCAAATCAATTGATTGTTTTGTTTGTGATCTTCCTTATGGTTGTTTGACTGGCGGCGCAGGAAAAGAAAAAGCAAAAAAAAAAGAAGCATATGAAAGAAAACGATTTATAGATGGAGAAGATACAGGAACTATACTTACATCAGGAATATTAGGTGGTTGTGCTTGGGATGTTAAAATAAATCTGGATTTGTTTTGGACTGAAGTTAAACGCCTAGCAAAGAATGATCATACACCTGTTCTAATGTTCTGTACGACAAAGTTTGGAGCAGAACTTATTGCTTCTAACCCAGATTGGTTCAGGTATGATTTAGTATGGAATAAAAGTAGAGGTGTTGGATTTCTTTGTGCTAATAAAATGCCTTTGAGAAGTCATGAACTAATATATGTTTTTAGTAAGAAAGGTGCATATTATAAAAGAATTGATATTGAAGGTGATTTTCCAGAAACAGTTAAAGAAGGTCATATTCGTTCAAAACCAGAAACAATTGGAATATATGGAAAAGATTATAAAGACATTAGTAAAAGTAATAAAGGTATAAGATGTGTGAAATCTGTTATTACAATTCCTAATGAAACAAATAAAGGTGGAAAACATCCTACTCAAAAACCAGCAGAATTATATGAATGGTTATTGAAAAGGTATTGTCCTCCTGAAGGAACTATTTTAGATCCTACTGCAGGAAGCTTTACTTCTTGCTTTACAGCACAAAAATTAGGTTTGAAATCTATAGGTATTGAAATGAATGAAGAATTCTATGAAAAAGCAAATAGTTTAAAAACTAAGTAATTACTATAATTAATGGAAAAGAGTTATTATGAAAAGCGTAAAGAAGAAATAAAAGAAAAGTCAAGATTATATAGATTAAATAATCCTGAAAAAATCAAAGCATATTATATAAAATATAAGAATGAATGTCCTGAAAGATTAAAAGAAATAAGAGAAAAAGCAGTAAAAAAATGGAAAGAAAAACATCCTGAAGATTACAAAAGACTTAATACAGAACGTGTAAAGAAAAATTATGAAAAAATTAAAAATAATGAAGAATTTAAAGAAAAAAGAAGAGAATATGCAAAAGAATATAGAAAAAGAAATAGAGAGAAAAAAATACAATATTTAAAAGAATATAGAAAAAGAAAACCAAATCCAAATCCAAAAATTAAAAAAGAAAAAGTTGTTAAAAAAAGAGAACCTACAGTAATTTGTAAAGGTCCTATAAAAGTTTCTTTTGATTAATCAGAATAACAAACTTCGCAATGATCTTCTGTATTCTTACCATGTTTTTCTAAAGGACATTGACCTTTTCCACAATCACTACAAAGTCTTACACAACCAAAAGGATGTACGAAAACATAATCATCTTCAACTCCACACGCATCACATATATTCTCTTGTTCTTCTACTTCTTCATCACTTTCTTTCTCCTCCACTTTCTTCTTCTCTTTCTCCTCCTCCTCCTCCTTCAAGTATTTCTTTTGACATTCCTCACAAAAGAATCCTGAATCGTCACCAATCTCCTTATTATCTACATCACCATCCCTGATACAAGGATCACAACATACACATTCACAACCACCTGAACAATTCCAATAATTACCATACTTCTCATTCGGAACTCTATCGCACCTGTAACAGCAGATAAGAGACAACCGTTTAACTAGTTCCTCCTTTGAAAGCTCTGAAAACTTCTTAATACCACTCATTCTGTTTGCCCTAACCTAAATAGATAAGCAAAAACATAATCCGTTTTTCATATATGACCTAAATTTCTTAAATAGGTAAGTTGATTTCAATCTTGATTCTTTTTCTGAATTTTTCAATATAAGCATCATTTCCTGTTACATGTGTATAAACATCCTTTTCATCATTAGCTTCTTTTTTAGTTTTGAATTCACCTAATAAAGTTTCGTTATGATTATATACTCTGTAAATATATTCATGCTTTATGAATTGTTTGTAAATCTTGGAAGTCTCCATTCTGTTTGCCCTAACCTAAATAGGTAAGAAAAAACATAATTCGTTTTTCATGATTGTGACCTAATTAATCCAGAGGACCTGCAACCATTTCAACTTTAAAAGTAAATTTACAAGTTGATTCACCAACTTTTCTCATTTCATTGTTTCCATCAGTCATCTTATTTTTTTAATCGTATAACCAAAATAAATCTTCTTTTTAAATAATATTGCTTCAATAACTACTAAACTAAGATAAAGTTGTCCAATTCTATGATTACGAAGAGTCCATATTTCCGAAAAAGTTTCTCCTTTGTTTAAATCACGAGAAACATCTTCTATAACTTCTGAAATAAAATTTGGAATCGTTTGATTGCTAATTAGAACAATTAGGTCCTCAACTTCTTGTGTAGTCTCCATTCTGTTTGCCCTAACCTAAATAGGTAAGAAAAAACATAATTCGTTTTTCATCTAATAAAAATAGATTTAGTAATAAAAATAGTAATTACTAATAAAATGAACGTTCTTTCTTTATTTGATGGTATTAGTTGTTCTATGGTCGCCCTCAAACGAACTAATATAGAAATTAAGAATTATTATGCATGTGAAATTGATAAACACGCAATAGAAGTTTCTAAAAAGAATTACCCTGAAATTATACAGTTAGGTTCAGTTGTAGGATTAACACCACCAAATAATATAGATTTATTAATTGGAGGTTCACCTTGTCAGGACTTAAGTATTGCCAAGAAAGGTCGTAAAGGATTAGAAGGTGAAAGATCAGGATTATTTTATGAATATGTTCGTATTATGAAAGAATGTAACCCTAAATATTTTATTCTTGAAAATGTGAATTCTATGTCTAAAGAATCTAAAGCAAAGATTACTGAAGTTATGGGAGTTGAACCTATTATGATTGATGCATCATTAGTTTCAGCACAATCACGCAAAAGATTATTTTGGACTAATATTCCTATTCAAGGATTACCTGAAGACAAAGGTATTTTATTAAAAGACATTCTTGAACCTAATATTGAAGGAAAAGAAATAACTAAATTCACAAAATCAAAAGAGAAATTTACACCAACAACAAGGAAATTAGGTTATATTGGAGACAAAGATCATCAAGCAACAAGAGTATATGACACAGAAGGTAAAGCACCTGCCTTAAATGTGGTTTGTAATAATGGATTAATTAAAACTGATTCTGTTAGAAAACTAACTCCTATTGAATGCGAACGTCTACAAGGATTACCTGATAATTATACAGAAGGAGTTTCTAACGCACAACGGTATAAGTGTCTTGGGAATGCTTTTAATGTTGATGTTATTGTTCATATTCTAGAATCTATTCCAAAGGAGTTTTAATTTTGAGTTCACCTCTATAAATCTTAATTTTGCTTAGACCATTTACTTCTGCAGGAAGACCAACATCTGTATAACTACCATATTTCTTATTAAAATCTTTAATAACATCTTCAGGAATCGATGGAGTGATTTCAGCTAATCTCTCCATAGTGTCCCTTAAGTTACTAAGCACTAACTCAGCAGAACTTCTTTCATTACGAGGCAAGGCTAATTCAACATTAATCTGACTAAATAATTTGGAATACTGTAAATGAGCAATTCTATGAGCTTCTGATTTCTTTGCAAAAGCAAAATAACCTCCAACTGTATTCAAAATACCAACTCCTATACTTACCAAACCAATAATTAAAGGAGCTATAGATCCTTGACCAAACATAGTTGATGAACCTACACTTGCAGTTCCACTTAATGTACTCAATACTATAACTGGAATCTGAATCAAAGTATTCTTTCTTGATGCTATTTCTTCACATTTCTGATGCAGTTTAGCCAATCCAAGACATTTTTCACCTTCCACAGCAATTAAATCCTCAATTTGAGTAGACCATGAAACCTCTCTCAACTCTAATTCATCATCAGCCATTTATATAAGATTTGGAATTATTTAATACCAAATCTTATATGACCCCAATGAGAATCGAACTCATGTTTCCAGATTCAGAGTCTGGTGTAATAACCACTATACTATGGAGTCTTATTAATATGCAAAGATTATTATTTAAATAAGAAATTTATTTATTTATGTTTTATTTATTTATGTATTTACTTTTTCTGTTTCTTGTTTATGTAGTGAGTCGTAAGTGCATAGGTCCTTGAAGTTTAAAAAACTTTTAAAAATACCCTCCCACTCCCTTTGACTAACATCATTTACAAAAACAATAGACAGAAAAAGTAAAAACCATTTAAATAAAATTCTATTCTATAAAGTAAAATGGTCGAGGTCGATGGAAATTACAAGTGTTTTATTTGCAATATTAATGGTTTAACTCATCAGCAATGGAAAGACCATCAATTATATGATGAGCATTTAGCAAATGTAAAGCGATTGACAAAGAATCAACATTACTGCAAAAAATGTGACTATCAATTTGAAGACAAGCGTAGATTTGACCGTCATTGTGAAAGTAAAAAGCATAAATTTGGACAACTAACTATTGATGAATTATATTGCAGTAAATGTAATACTCAGTGTCAAAATAAGGCTAAGTGGGATGAACATATTTTAACTAAAAAGCATTTGAATGACAAAGAGAAAACAACAAGCGAAGAACTTTTCTGCAATAAATGTAATCTTCAATGTCATAATAATTCTGAGTGGGAAAAGCATATTAAAACTAAAAAGCATAATATAGATCGAAATCAAGAAAGAACTTGTACGGTATGTAAAATTGATTGTGTTTCAGATGTTACATGGGACAAACATATAAAATCCAAAAAACATATTAATAACACTATTATAAATGGAACGGAAATTCCCAGAACAATACAGCAAGGAGTTGATCAAGGTTCTCAAACTGATTAGTTTTGGTACACCTTTTGTTGTTGGTTCAAGTGCAGATTACCAAATTATGTATTCTGCTGATTATGATTTATTAGAAGAAGTCATTTTGCGTAGAGGAATAGTCAAGAAGTTCCAAGACAAGATTCATAAATTAGAAAAAATAGGTAAAATTACTGAAGTAAAAATTGGAGAAATAAGTCAATGGAATTTGCTTAAGAAACCTTATATTGAAAATTCTAAAGTTCATAAATATAATCAAAAAGATGAATTAGCTCATCTTTCTAAACTATGGCAAAATAAAATCATTACACATGATGAGTATATGATGGCTTCTGACTTGCTTAAACCTCACTTAAATCCAGTAGAGTTTCTAGAAGCAAGAAAAGAATTAAGGTTTGGTATTTTGCGTTGGTCAAATCCAGAAATATTTAGAGGTTATAAAGAACTAAGAGACAAATCAATCATTTACCTTGATGATGCATTCAAATCTAAAGGTATAACAAAAATAGATTTAATAGTATGGGTAAACCAAAAGTATAGTGAGTTTAGTAATATAATCCTTTGGACTAATCGTAGTGGAAAATATTTTGCTTATATTCCATCTGTAAAGAAATCTCTAAAAGAAAATATTCTTGAGTTTGAAGCAGACCAAAATTATGTTAAAGTTGCTAAGAGAATGTATTCATTAGCAAAGCAATTTAAAGACCAATCAATTTTAGATTCATTAAGATCTATTTTGAACTCACCAATAGGTAAGTTATATATGGTTGTAGCAGACATGGAAGTCTTGGAAGAGTTTCCTAATGCAGTTACTCAAGCAAGAAAACGTAAACAATTAGACCTATTTAAAGACCAATTTGCTAAACTATATTTTCCTGACCTTAAGAATGCAACTCCTAAGACAAAACTAACCTATTTAAACGAAATTTTGCAATCCGAAATGAAAAAGGCATTAACTGAAGCAAAATTACTTCCAATTCCAAGAGATTACACAATATAATTCCAAATTTCGTAAATTTTCTATTAGTTTTTTTCCTAAGTAGTAAATTAAATGTCTAGTAAGGTAAAATTAACATTCGACAAATCTAAAGATTCTTTACCTGTAGCGGTCGTTACTGGGGGAGAATATAATAAGGACATTCTTTATTTAGAGCAAGGAGGAGGTAAGAGTTCGGATAAGAAAGGTGTTCAGGAACTTGAAATAGGTAAGCATCGACTAAACAAGTTGTCACCTCGTAAGCAGTCTGAAGTTATGCGTGTGCTTCAGGAGGCTTACCGAAAAGGAATACCACCTGAACATTTAAATTTGGATGTGGATGGAGCCGAAGATGCTTATCGTGAAATGTTAGGTGAAGTTAAAGAAAAAGGATCATCAATAATTAAACTTCCTCCTGGTTCAACATTTAGTTTAAATTTTAATCCTGATCCAACTAAAAGAAGTATATATTATATTGCTGGTGCATCAGGTAGTGGTAAATCTTATATTGCTAAACACCTTTCTGAACAATACCAAAAAATGTTTAAAGGAAGACCTGTATATTTAGTTTCTAAATTAAAAGAAGATGAAACATTGGATAGTATGAAAGAAAAACCTATAAGACTAAACATTGAAAAATTAACTGAAAAACCAATGACGGATTTAGAAGCTTTGCGTGAAAGTCTTGTTATTTTTGATGACTACGACACTTTGACAGGTAAGGAAGCAAAGGCTGTTCAACAATTAATTGACGACATTTGTATTATGGGTCGTCATACAGTAACATCAATTCTGATTTTGTCTCACCACCTTTCAAATTTCAAAAAAACTCGTTTATGTTTAACAGAGGCAACTCATTTTGTAGTATACCCTCAAAGTACAGGAGCTCATGCATTAAATTACTTCTTAAAAACCTATGTTGGTATGGGTCCTAAAGAAGTAGCAGCAATTAAAAATACTGGATCAAGATGGTTATGTATTCATAAAAATTTCCCTATTTATTATATTACTGAGACTGAAGCAGGTTTATTAAATGCTGATTAATCCTCCACACTTAGGACATATTAAATCTTGGTCATGCTTTTTAGATCCATCTAAGAATGAATAGACACGAGCCATAGCCCATTGTTCTTTTGAAAGTTTTTTGCTCATAGGTGCAGGACCTTTCTTAAAAGTTCCTTTGATTCTTACTGATTCTGGATTTGTTTT
>Ga0181346_1000620_pt1 | contig 15528 bp, 19 predicted proteins | sample Su13VDMM15DN_FD_130100 | JGI IMG/M metagenome (GOLD analysis project Ga0181346, IMG submission 130100) | Freshwater viral communities from Lake Michigan, USA - Su13.VD.MM15.D.N | ecosystem: Environmental > Aquatic > Freshwater > Lake | place: USA: Michigan | collected 2013-07-15 | reverse complement strand
TGGGTGAGCCATCATTAATGCAGAAAGGTAATAGGAGTGATGTAGGTGAAGAGTTAACATGGCTATGTGAAGAAAATAATTATGAAGTAAAATTATTTAAAGCTACTTCTTCTGAAATTCCTAAATGGAAACTAAATAATAATAGAGATTTTGGTATTGGTACTACGTATAGTCATAACAGCTTAGATATACTGTATCATCAATTTGAAATACGCAAAAGTCATAGCAACTTCATTGCAAAATGTAAATCTATTTTAAGCTAATTATGTACTATCAATTCGAAAAAGAAGTTAGTTTTTTTACACAATGTTACGATAGAGACTATCAATATGTTCTTGATGAAAATCGCATACTTAATACAACACAATTAATAAAATTACCTTATAATATTATTATTAATTTATGTGATAACTACATAGCTGTTAAAGAGCATTGTGAGATATTACGTAAAAAAAAGCTTATTAATAATTATTTTTGTGTAAATGAATATCTACATGATATTTTAGAATACTTTAATCTAACTGAATCGCAATTTACATGCAACTTACATTATAAAATTTGCTTATATGGAATGGCAGCTTTATTTTTCAGTAAAACACAATATTTATTTTTTTTAACAGGAGATAGTATACCTACCTCTATGACTAATTTTATCATGGATTGTTTAACTCATGATAAGCAAACATCAGAACCATATACCTACACATTAAACTGGGCTGACAGTTTGGATCATCCAAGAAGTCAATCTTATAAAGAAGATGAAAAATTTTTATATGTTAAAAATTTTTCCGATCAAAATTTTTTAGTAAATAAAAGTTATCTTAATTTTAATAAATTATTACAAGAATTTAATACAACAGATTACCCACATATTGATGCTTTTGAAAGTAGATTTTCAAAATATATGAGTAATAATAATATATCTCGAGCTGTATATAAACAGGGTAATTATACACATCGAAATTTCTTTTAAATTTTATAAAAACAGCATTAGTATGCTATATTAATATAAGTTGCAGTTGATAACTTGCTGAATTTATTTAAATAAATTGATATGGATAAAATAGGGTTGTTAGGTGTATTTGAAATTGAAGTTGTTGGACATAGCTTGTTTAATAATTATTACAAAGCTTTAAATAATTATTTAGATTCAGAATTTGTATTAGTTAAGTCGCCAAACGATCTAAACGAGTTGCGTGCTTTAATTATTGTTGATGAACACTATTTTTTAAATGTTGATGTCTGGAAAAAACCTGAGTTTATTAGTAAACTTAACGAGTTAAACTTATGTACAATAGTCTTTAATTTTGAAAAAGTATATAATAGCTCTTATGCTTGGAATGAAGATCATCAAAATAATTTATTACAGATAAAAAATCTACATCAATTTATATCAGATGTAGATGATGCTAAAATACTTAATAAATCATATGTTAATAGACAATTTTTATCTAGAAGTACTGTATTGGTTCCTCCTATTGCAGAAAAAAGAGATGAAATTTTATTTATAGGTCAAATATATCCTGATTATACTACTCGTGTAACCTTATTAAAAGATCTTGAGGAAGCTAATTGTGGAGTAAAAATTATTAAAAGTCAAAGAAAATATACATACACTGAATATTTAAATATATTAAACGAACACAAATACATACTAAATCCGTTAGGAATGGGGAAATTTCTAAATTTGAGATTTTATGAAGCGTTAGAATTAGGATGTACGGTGGTACAACAATATACAGATAGTATGTTAGAATGGTATCCAGAACTTAATAGACCTGACGTCATTAAGTTTAAAGACGTAGCAGATTTTTTAACCTTAGATTTTGAAACTACACCAGGAAAAAATATTTATTTAGAAGATTACTTTAACGAAATAAATCTTAAGTCCTTGTTTAATTAATTTGTTGTTAAACTAAACTATAATATTATGAAAACTATAGAAGAATTAGCTCATTACTACGCTACAGACAAAAGGATGTCTGATCACGGATTTACAAAATTTTACGAAAAACATTTTGAATCTCGTAGGGATCAAAAACTTAATATTTGCGAGATAGGTATACTTAATCATCCTGACAAAATTAACAGACCCTTCGAAAGAGCATCTCTGCTAATGTGGAAAGATTATTTTTATAATTCAGGAATAATTGGTATTGATATTAATGACCATAAAAGATTAAATGGTGAAAGAATTAGAACTTACAGGGCAGATCAAGGTAATAGAGCCAAACTAAAAGAATTATTTCAAGATAACCAATTAGATATAATAATCGAAGATGGTAGTCATTTTATGCATCACCAGCAAATTAGTCTCGGAGTATTATTTTATAATTTAAAACCAGGTGGTATTTTTGTAATAGAAGATCTGCATACATCACATGAAGATATGCTACCCTCGTTTAGACGTAGTATCGAAGATACTATTACACTAAACATGTTACAAGATTTTAATAAAACTGGTATTATTAAAAGTACATGCATGACTGACGAAGAAATTAATTACCTTAATGATAACATTTTAGAATGTGTAATTGAAACGGCAAATATGTCAGAAATAGCATTTTTATATAAGAAAAAATAATTATGAAAACAGCATTAGTATTAGGAGCAGGAGGATTTATTGGAAATCATTTAGTTAACAGACTTAAATCTGAAGGATATTGGGTCCGTGGCGTTGATTTAAAATATCCAGAGTATCAAGAAAAATCAAACGCAGATAATTTTATAATAGGAGATCTGAAAGAAATTAACTTTATAAATAGCATATTTTATAATCCGTTTCAACTAACTTTATCAGATAACGGCTTTGATGAAGTATATCAACTAGCAGCTGATATGGGTGGAGCAGGATATATTTTCTCTGGAGAAAATGATGCAAATGTAATGCATAATTCTGCTATTATTAATCTTAATGTTGCTAATGCAGCAGTAAGATATAGAGTACAGAAGCTCTTTTATTCTTCATCTGCCTGTATGTATCCAGAACACAATCAACTGGATCCAAACAATCCCGACTGTTCAGAAGAATCTGCTTATCCAGCGAATCCAGATAGTGAGTATGGGTGGGAAAAACTCTTTAGTGAAAGATTATTTTTAGCCTATAAACGCAACTATAACTTAAATGTACGTATTGCGAGATTTCATAATATTTTTGGACCACTTGGCTCTTGGAACAACGGTAAAGAAAAGTCTCCTGCAGCAATTTGCAGAAAAGTTGCGCAGGCTAAAGACGGAGATGAGATTGAAATTTGGGGAGATGGAGAACAAACAAGAAGCTTTCTTTTCATCGATGAATGTATCGAGGCTGTCAGACGTCTAATGAATTCCGACTTTACAGGACCTATAAATATTGGCTCAGATGAAATGGTTACAATAAACAAACTAGCCGATATTGCTTGCGAAATAGCTAAAAAAAATCTTACTAAAAAGCATATAACCGGACCATTAGGTGTTCGTGGTCGCAATTCTGACAACAGACTCATAAGAGAGAAACTTAATTGGTCTCCAACACTTCTTCTAAAGGATGGTATAGAAAAAACATATAACTGGATTTTTAGCCAACTTAACGATAAATAACTATATGCTTAATTATGATGATAATACGCTGGATTGCCCACGACAGACAAGGTTTGTTGTTAACCATTTTGCGGAAGCGCGTAATTTATTTTTTGTAGAAATAGGAGCAAACGATGGAACTTCATGGTCAAACTCGTATTATTTAGAACGTGAACTTGGATGGAGAGGTATTTGTATAGAACCTCACCCAACAATGTTCGAGAAACTTTCAAGAGATCGTAAAAGCACGTGTCTGAATGTTGCTGTTGGAGATATAGAAGCAGAGGTAGATTTTTTCTCTATTGAGGGTGATTGGCCTGCAAATATGCTGAGTGGTGTACTTGATAAATACGAACCGCAGCACAGAGAACGTGTAATGGAAGAGTATAAAAAGTACGGTGGCACCGCGAGCGTTGTAAAAGTAAAGTGTGTTCCTTTTGGAGAAATTCTCAAAAAGAACAATATATCTAGAATTGACTATCTATCGATTGATACAGAAGGTTCAGAAATTTCAATATTACAAAGTATTGACTTCTCTTCAGTTGATATTGGACTTTTAGGAGTTGAAGTGAATTACGATAGAGCTCCTGTGGATGATATTCTAATAAAGCATGGGTATAAATTTATTAAACAGGTAGAAGGAGACGCTTTTTATAACAAGTAATATGAATATTTTAAATGTTATAACTAATTAGGTATAATAACAACCTGGTAGCAATAATCTATTAAAGGTAAAGAAGTATTAATTTTATGTAAATGTTTTAGACAGAGTGCAGTCCAATTATTATTATTGCATATATCTAATACAGTTCTAAAATTATTTGATTGCTCACCATGAATCTCTAAAAACACATATTTACTTTTTTGTATGGTATTAATACCTCCTTCAAGTACTAAACATTCTGCTCCCTCTACATCAATTTTTATTATATCAAAAGTCTGATCTAATTTTTTAGATAAATCATCTAGAGTTATACAATTGACTTCTTGTAGTACATGTTCATTAGTAAATCTATCTCCTAAAATATTATACGTTTCACAAGTACCGTTACCGCAAAAAATATTATGTTTTTCATTTTTATTAGATATTGCACTATTAATTAATTTAATCTTGTTATGCTCAACTGAATAAGATGCATTATGCTTTAATCTCTCAAAGTTACTATTGCTTGGCTCTATAGCAAAGATTCTTTTTACATTTTTGTACTGAGCGGCTACGAGTGTGAAGCTACCTATATTAGCTCCTATATCGAGAATAGACATATTATTAAGATTTTGTGTTAAACTTTTAAACTGATTAAATAACAATCCATCCCAACCATTAACAATATTATCTTCAGCTAAAATCTTAGTACAATTTTCATTACAATGCATATATATTATATATAAACTACAATGTATATTGCAATAAAATATTATTAAAGATACTTTTATAATATTCAATTAAGTATATGAATATAAGGTTGAAAAATAATCGAACTAGTATATAATTAGTTATGATTATAGACCAACCAATTTATGACGGTAGCTTAATTCACAAGCGTTTTGCATATGAATTTTTTAAAAAGACAGTATCACCTTATGGTAATATTGTATCATTTAGAGCGTCAATGTTTGTAAGTGATAACCTAATTGATCTTGAAGACTCGTTATCGAAAGATTATATTTACAGTGATGATGCAATTAACTTCTGTTGGGAGATTCCTAATCTCTGCGCTCTAGGCGCTGTTGCTTTTCAGCGATATTTTAATACTGGGATTGCTAATATCCTTTCAAGATATATCAATAAGCCTATTGAGATGAGAGGAGATGATCTGATGGTGCATGATAAATTTATCGGTTCAGATAAGACACAGCGAGATGTTGGTAAGGTTAGCGTTTCTATTACATATTCTAAAGAAGGTATTGCTATTGGTCATACGGGTATTAATGTTAGTGCTGGCTTAAAGGCTCCGGGGTTTGCTTATAGCTCAAAACTAAATAACGATCAAGTTACATCATTTATGAATGATGTAAATGAGTTCTTTAAAGAATCAGTATCCGATATGCAAATCGCAACTACAAAAGTAATTGTATGACGTTTTTTGATTTATTAAGATCAGTATTTTTTTATAAAAATCAAAATACTATAACTGAGCTAGATCATGACGGCAATCAATCGTTTATACCCTTTCTTCTCAATAGATGGTTAAGCTTTTCGGATAGAAATAAAGCTATATTTGTCAATGAGACATTTAATAAATTTACGTCTTTATTTGAAGATAAAGCTGATGCTTATAAGTTTTACTTCAATTTAACTCCACGGAGATCCTTCCAAAAAATTCAGTACATTAAAAAAAATAATGAAAAGAAGGAAGTTGAAGATGTAAATATAGGGTTATTTGCTGTTAATAATTATATTTCTAAGCGCGAGGTCAATATATACCTTGCATTACAAAAAGACCTACATACATAAACATATGCCCCCAGTAAGTATTGATAAGTTAGAACCTATGAGAAGCTTGATTGATCTATCTTCTCATTCTGAAGGAGACTTCGGGTTAGAAGACCTAGAACTGTCTTTTATATTTGATGATATAATTCTTGTAGAGTATATCGATACTACCACAGATGGTGATGGTATTGTTAGAAATGGTATTTATATACCTACAAACGTTCTGACTAAAGCGTGGAGAAAAGCAAAGGTTATCTTAGTAGGCCCAAGAGCGCAATATACAAGTGTTGGTGATATTGTTGTATTCCCTAATACCCTGGGTATAACTGTATCCAACCTTGATGTAAGCGGTCACGGCAGAATTAGAGGCGGGGTTTTTCTAAACGAGAGTAAAGTGTTCGGTATATGTAAACCAAAGAAGAATGTTAGTAGCGAGACCAACACTTGAGAGTCTTCTCTTACAGAATGTATTAGATCTACGATTTGTAAGAAGATCTCCTGCACCTGGCAGACCACCAACTAGGAGAATATTATGTACAAAATCATATACACTACTTAGTTCAACAAACGGTCGCATTGTTCTTAACTATAACCCACCTGCAGGTAAGAAACAGTTTAATGAAGCGAAAGAAAATGCGTGTGTAGTTTGGGATATATTAATGCAAGACTTTAGAGTAATTTCAGCTGATGAAGTTGATGTTATAAAGACTATACCGGCTACAGATGAATTTTGGGAATACTTCAACGATGAAGTTCTACCCTTAACTGGATCACAAAAGCTTAACTACATGAATTCATGAATATACAAACTTACGATAAAATATTTCAGCAATTATTACAATCCAAGATTGCAATAAAAATTAACAATAGAGTAATTAAGACAGGCAAGCTTAAGCTATTTGTTATAAAGCAATACTTTATCAGACTGCATTTAGAAAATGATAAAAATATTATTAAAGTATTAGAGTTGCCGTACCCTTTTAATATTAACTATAATAAAGAGAGAGGGTGTACACTAAATTACAGGCTTACATCATTGTGTAATAATCAACCCGACACAATGACTATATTAAAAAATATTAAACCTGCATTACCTAATAAAATGTATGATAATGAAGTTGAAATAGTCTCTATAACTTAAAGGAACTTATGTATAATATATTATATGTCCGCGGTATCCCTCGTTAGTAACTTTCCCGATAACTTTAATCCAAGCAAGCAGCAAGTTAGCCTATTAACTGATATAGATAATGCGTTTAAAAGTGGTTATAAGTTTGTAGTTTGCAGCGCACCGACAGGGTCTGGTAAGTCTTTTATATCTAAAACGCTAAGTAATGCCTCAAAAAATTGTAGTACTGAGTATAAAGATTTAGTCGATACGTATCAAATATATAAACGCGATACAGGTGGAAATTATACATACTTAAGTGAATCTAAGGAAGAAGAACCTCATAGTCTTTTTGCGCTTACTATAACAAAAGCTCTTCAAGATCAATACAAGGAGCTATTCGATGATGTTAAGGTTATTAAAGGTAAATCTAACTATCAGTGTACTCATGATAGTAATTTCTCTGTTGAATATGCTCCGTGTATACATTTATCTAAACTTAAAGAACAGTGCTGGACTGCAAATTCGTGTCCATATTATACCGCTCGTAATATTGCTGCAACATCTAAGTTTGCAGCACTGAACTATAATATGTTCTTTAATTTACCTGAAACGATAAAGCGACGTGAATATATTGTGTGTGATGAGGCATCAGAGCTAGAAGATCAGCTAGTTAGAGAGTTTTCTTGTCAGATTAATTTTGAAGTTCTAAAGAAATATAATGTAATAATCAAACCATTTCCTAGTGGTAATGATTATAATAAGGTTGGTAAGTGGCTGAGTGTAATGAAAGTCGATTTATATGAGCGTATAGATGAAATTAAAGATATTATTAACTCTCAGAAAAAAGTAACAAGCTTTGTTAATGATAAAAAGCTTGAACTTAATATACTTCAAAAGTTATACTCTAAAATCAGTACCATGATTGATACTTGGTCAGATAGCGAGTATCTTTTTGAAAGAGAAGAAAAGGGTATTAGCTTTACTCCCCTTAAAGTTGATAGGCTATCAAAGTCTATTTTTGATTATGCAGATAAAATTATCTTAATGTCTGCAACAATTATTGACCCTGCAACGTTTTGTAAAACGTTAGGAATATCAAAGTTTAAATACATAGAAGTTGACTCAACGTTTGATTATAGTAAGGCACCTATATACGCTAATACTAAAACAAAATTAAATTTTGCAAACCTTAAGTCAAATTTACCTAATATAGTAAAACAAATTAATAGTATACTTAAGTTACATGGGGAGGAAAAAGGTATCATACACACACAGAGTAATTTTATTACAAAATATATTCAAGAGCATATACATAATGAAAGAATTCTCTTTAGAGAGCCAGGAGTTTCAAATGAAGAAATACTTGATATTCATTACAATAGCGATAAGCCTACCGTATTAGCATCACCCTCTATGTCTCACGGTGTAGACCTAAAGGGTAGTTTAGCAAGGTTTCAGATTATCATTAAAGCACCATACTTACCTACTACTGATAAGCGAGTCGAGCGTATGATGAAGATTGATTTTAATTGGTATACAAATAAAATGCTAAGTAACCTTATTCAAGCGTGTGGTAGGGGCGTAAGGTCACATAAGGATTATTGTACTACATATATATTAGATGCAGGTATTATAGAGTGTCTTATTAAGAATAAATCCAAAATACCTAAATATTTTTTAGATAGATTCATGTAGACTAAATATATAAGTGAAAGATTATAATTTTAATTTTGAGATAAAGGATCTACTTACTCAATTTCTTTGTGCTTTTGATGATGTTATTATTAAAAGGTATGATAAAGACAGAAACGCAAAGGAAATAATCGAAGTACGATATGTTCTTGCTCCTAAGCAGAGGGTAATGTATGATATTGTTAACAAGGCACAGAATCTAACACTTCCTGTAGTAGCGGTAAATATAACAGGTATTACAAGAGATCAATCCCGCGTTTTTAATAAGCTAGATAAGGTTTATGGTCAAATAGGCACGAGTAGGTCGGAGGTTAAGATGCCTATACCTATTAATATAGAGGTATCAATGTCTATTCTTACTAGATATATGCAAGATCTTGATCAGATATTATCTAACTTTATACCACACAGCAATCCATATATAATTCTATCATGGAAAGAACCATCAGATATACCCAATCAAACAGTAGAGATTCGCTCAGAGGTATTATGGAATGGAAGTATCTCTCTCACAGAGCCTACTGAGCTAGCATCGAGTGATAAAATACGTATAGCTGCAGATACTTCGTTTACAATTAAAGGTTGGTTATTTAAAAATAAAAATACTCTTGCGTCTCAGATTTATTTTATTGATGCGAATTTTATAGCTAGTTCAAAAATTATTATAGATGATAGTAATTATTCTGCATTCACAGATACTCTATCTGGAGTTACAAATACCATAACTATATCTGCTATACCCAGCTTAACAAACGCTTACTATAATAATAGCGGTAATTTATATCCTATCTATTCTAACCATACACTTAATACATCTACTACTGGTTTAAATAATTTTGTATTACACGGTACAAGTCTATCATATACTAATACAGTACTACTGTGTGGTAATAATACCTTTACAAATAAACTCTGTAGCGTAAACTCAACCTACACAGGAGCTGTATCAGGTAGTTTTATAAGCTCGGAGTATTACAATATCATAGATAACAACATAATGACTCTTAACCTATCAACATTATCAGGTTCGGGTAACTTTAATATTATAATAAGTAATCCTGCTGGGTGGGTTAGTTCTTCAAGTATAAATAACTTTACTTTCATAAGACCTTGATTAAATAATAAGACAAATGGCAGATACCACTCCATCTCAAAATCAGAAATATCAGCAAAACGATGGAAAGTCCTCTACGTTTGGTAGGAACTTAATGTCGTATATTCAGAATAGGCTGCCATATTCTAATATTGTTGATCCTAATAATGATGCATTAAATCCCAAATATAAAATATTCTCAGATACAGGCTTACGTAGATCAGAGGCTCTTGCAAAGCAATCTATATCTTTATCTAATGAATATAATAATATGCCTATTGGCTCAATGGATAAAGACACATCGTTTGGTCAGGTGATGTATGCTAATATTCAAGAGAATAAAGGTGCTAGATTACGTGACTATATGATTATAGCAGCCTATTCTGATGTAGCAGAAGCTCTAGATGAAATATGCGATGAAATAATTAATACTGATGATAACGGCAACGATGTGAATCTCATATATAGGGATGTAGATTTTACCTCTACGGAAAAAAAGATGATTGACGAAGAATTTAATAAGTACGTAAATTATTTTGATCTTAAGAATAGAGGGTGGCAATACTTTAGACAACTATTAGTAGAAGGAGAGGTATTTTTTGAATTAATAATACACAAGGATTATACTGAAGATGGTATTTTGGGTGTGGTTAACCTACCGTGTCAATTAATAGATCCTGTATATGCAAATATACAGAATTTGATAGTAAAGGGATTTATTTATAAAAAACCAGTATTTGATCTAAGTAAACCAGATAAAGTAGAAAAAACAGAGTATATTCCACTCGATGAAAATCAAGTAGTATATGTTAATTCTGGTGTTATGAATGAAAGTAAGACTATGGTTTTACCATACTTAGAAAATGCTCGTAGACCATATAGACAGCTTTCCTTAATTGAAGATGCAATCGTAATTTATAGATTAGTAAGAGCTCCGGAAAGATTAGTTTTTAACGTTGATGTAGGTAATATGGCTGCACCTAAAGCAGAAGCCTATCTTAAAAAGCTTATAAGTAATTACTGGTCGTCAAAAACTTTTGATATAGATCAAAACGATGTAGTAAAGAAATTTAACCCACAGTCTATGCTTGATGCTTTCTGGTTTCCAAAAAGAGCAGGTTCAGAAGGGTCAAGTGTGAGTCAGCTAGCAGGTGGTCAAAACTTAGGTGAACTATCTGATTTAATGTATTTTACTAAAAAATTATATAGAGCACTTAAGGTACCCACCAATCGCCTAGATCCTACGGATACCTTTAAAGATGGTTCAGAAATATTAAGAGAGGAATTAAAATTCGCTAGATTTATAATGCGTTTACAACAACGCTTTGCTACGGGGTTAAGAAGAGGCTTCATAACACACCTTAAGCTCAAAGGCATCTGGGATAAGCTGGATATTAAAGAGCAAAATTTAGAGTTAATGTTTAATCCACCTACTAATTTCTACGAATTGCGTGAAAATCAAAAATTTGAAATGAAATCGCAGAATTATACCAGTATATCAAATAGTGAATTCATCTCTAATACTTTTGCTCAAAAGAAATATTTAGGGTGGAAAGATACAGATATTCTTGCTAATAGAGAGTTTTTACGTAAGGATTCAGAGTTACAGTGGGAACTACAACAAATAGCTAGCAGCGGACCGGCGTGGAAGGAAGCTATAATCGCTAGTGACCTAGGGACTGGTGCGGCTGGTGGTGAGGCTACTGATGCTATGGGTGGTGGAGGTGGTGGTGGTAGCGGAGGTGCACCGCCAGAATTTGGCGGCGGTGAAGCCTCAACAGATACACCAGCTGAGGTACCGGCAGATGACGCCGCAGCGCAACCGGAATCACCTGAGCCGGCAGTATAATGAATAAATAAAGATATGTCCCTAGCGTGTGAAGTTTTGCCGGTTTCTGCCTTTCAAACTACCAATCTAAATAGCAGGCTAGATACATTTGGAGACTTAGCAGAAAGAATAAAAAGATCCCTCGGCTATCCGGTAATTAGTCTAGAGGTACATTCTGACAATTTATTTCAAAATATACAGATTGCTGTTGAATATTTCTCTAAATTTGCAGGTTATACAAAAGAGTTTTTAGTCTTTGATTCAGCAATATATGAAAGAAATAAAGGCATTAGATTAGATCAGTTGTTTACTATTGCAAAGACTAATGCTACAAGTATACAAAAAGTAGCTAATACACCTGTAGTACCTGGTCCAGACTTTACTATTGATAACCCTCAAACAGTTTATATTAGTACATCTGCGTTAAGCTCATCTATATTTACATCATCCTCTGCTCTGTCTAGTGTTTTTCCAGATGGTGTACCTCAACTAGAAATTGTAGATACAACTCTGTTTAGAAATATCACATCCTTTAACAACTCTCTAACAGCAAACTTCAGACCCTCTATTAGTAGAAGCATTTCACTGCAGGGTCAGAACACTACAGCAACTGAATACTCTAACGTATTTGATTATGATATTATGGACTACCGTAAGGTCATATCAATAGCTAGTTTTGAAGAGGGTTCTAATGAAGGAATTAATACTTTATTTACACTAGAGCAAACACTAGCTCAGCAAACATATTTTAGTTATGCTCTCGGCAATTACGGGTTTGATTTAGTATCCTGGTACGCGCTTAAAGAATGGCAGGAAACTAGAGAAAAACTTCTAGCTATTAAGCGTGATATTATGTTTGATGAGAGAACGCAATATTTACAAATGTTTCCTCAACCAGGGACAAGTAGATTTTACGGTGTACTAGCGTGTTATATAGAAAGACCTATAAGGGATCTAGTAAAGGAAATGTGGGTATATGAATACGCAACAGCTCTTACTAAAATAACCATAGGTAGAGCGAGAGGTAGATTCTCTGGCGTTTCTTTGCTTGGTGGCGGCTCTCTTAATCTTGATATACTTGGAGAAGGTCTTGCTGAGAAAAAAGAATTAGAGCAAATGCTCTTAACTGGTGCTTCAGCAGGCTTCGGTGACGCGGATCCACCTATGTTTTTTGTATCCTGAAGATAAAAGAAAATTTATGGATTACATCACATTTAGGTACATACAAATATAAAAATGAACGAGAATTTCTAACTGAGACTAAATTCTCACAACCAACATTAACAAAATTAAAACGTAACGATAAATATGTAGTGAAGCGTCAATCTAATACCTTACATATATTTAGACATGGTGAAACAATTTATTATAACGAATTAGAATGAGCTCTAAATATAGACAGGGTATATTTACTCCAACTAACAAAAAGAAATTTTTAGGTTCCAATGCAATCTATAGATCAGGTTTAGAGCTTAAGTTTATGCGATTTTGTGACAATAACCCTAATATAATAGCGTGGGGAAGTGAAAATGTAGTAATTCCATATATCTCACCCTTAGATGGAAGAGTTCATAAATACTATGTAGATAATTTCGTTGCTATACAGGAAGGCGAACTAGTTAAAAAATATTTAATTGAAATTAAACCCTCAAGCCAAACTGTACCACCTACTACGAAGTATAAAAAACAGCAGCATTTAGTATATGAGCAATCTATGTATACTCGAAATCAAGCTAAGTGGCAGGCAGCAACGAAATTTTGTAAAACACGTGATTTGCAGTTCTTAATAATTACAGAGAAAGACTTAAAATAATAGAGTAATTTAACCCTCTTTAATAAATATACTTATGGCACTTAAGCTCAACCTATTAGTAGAAAGACCCGACCTAAATGATCAATTTGAATACGTTGTAGAGGAGTCAAATTTAAATACACCTTCTACACTATTTATTAAAGGACCCTATATGATGGCGGAGGGGGTTAATAAAAATAAAAGAATGTACCCCATCGATGAGCTAAGAAGAGAGGTACAACGATATAACGAAGAAATGGTTATACCGGGTAGAGCTATGGGCGAACTCAATCACCCAACATCAGCAGATGTTGATCTGGAGAGGGCCTGTCACATGGTTACAGAACTCTACGAAGATAATAATGTATTTTTTGGTAAGTCAAAGGTTCTATCTACACCATGCGGATTAATAGTTAAATCCCTTATTAACGATGGTGTTAAAGTAGGTATGTCCTCGCGAGCCTTGGGTACTCTCGAAGAGGGATCCAGTCATAATGTAGTTAGAAATTTAAAGCTAGTTGCAGTTGACTGTGTAGCGGATCCATCATATCCGAAAGCATTTGTTAACGGTATTCTGGAATCTAAACAATGGATAGTTGCAGAGAACGGTAAGTTTGAAGAAGTATATGAAAATTTTGAAAAGCGTATAAAAAATTTACCAAAGAAAAATATTGATGAATTTTTACGTCAACATATTCTTAAGTTTATAAGTAATTTCTAACTTCTAATAATTTAATAAAAAATATTCTATATCTAGTATAAGTTATAGAGTACTTATTAAAAAATAATACCTTTTCTATAAATAATAGTATGGCAGCCCTAAGACATCAGAAGAAGCCTAGAACCAGGCATAAATATATACAAGAGTCAGCAGATATTGTAAACTTTATAAATGTAATTTATACTGAAAATTATGCTTTAGCGCATAAATATTTAGAGCGAGTAATACAAGATAAAATTGAAACAAGAATTTCCTCCTCACTTAACGAACCCCTTTTTTAATATGAACGTATCAACACTAATTACAGATGAAGCAAAGCAAGTCCTAACAGAGGAGTCACTTCAAGCTATCGAAACAGCATTTACTCAAAAGCTCAGTCTTAATGTTGAATCAGCACTCGAGCAGCAAGATGAATTATATGCAAAGAAGTTACAGCAACTCATAACTGCAATTGATAAAGATCACACTACAAAATTAAAAAGAGTAGTAGAGGCAATCGATAGAGATAACGCTAATAAATTAACTAAAGTAGTTAAGCGATATGAGAGATCGCTTAATATAGAGGCTAGTAACTTTAAAGAGACACTAGTTGAATCAATTTCTAACTACTTAGAAGAGTTCCTCAATGAAGCTATCCCCGTAGAAGCTATTAGTCAAGCTACAAAAAATAAAACAGCTATAACAGTTCTTAGTAATCTACGTAAAGCCTTAGCTGTTGATTCTGCTCTCATGAGCGAGTCGGTACAAGATGCAGTTATAGATGGAAAAAAGCAAATTGATGCACTAACCACTCAAGTTAATACCTTATTAAAAGAAAATAATCTCATAAAGGAGTCATATCTTAAGACTAAGTCAGCACTTATTCTCGAGTCTAAGACATCTGGACTATCTGATAGGAAGAAAGAGTATATCCTACGTGTATTAGGTGACAAGTCGCCTAAGTTTATTGAAGAAAATTTTGATTATACACTTAGACTATTCAACAACAAAGAAACAGATAGGTTAAATATTATAAAAGAAGAAGCATTTAGCAAAAGAACAGTTAAAGCAGATGTGCCTATTCTGAGAGAGGCAGCCTCAGATCATATTACACAAACATATAATCCGTATATCGAAGAACTTAACAAATATAAATAAATAATATTCTATAAAAATTTCACCCTGAACAATGAGGTCTATATATGACCTGAGTTAGAAAAAAGGAAAAGCAAAACATGAAAATACGTCCTACACAATCATTCGTTAATAAAGACAGAGCTGAAGCATTACTTGAAAAGTGGGCTCCAGTTCTTGATTATT
>Ga0181346_1000619_pt1 | contig 15533 bp, 16 predicted proteins | sample Su13VDMM15DN_FD_130100 | JGI IMG/M metagenome (GOLD analysis project Ga0181346, IMG submission 130100) | Freshwater viral communities from Lake Michigan, USA - Su13.VD.MM15.D.N | ecosystem: Environmental > Aquatic > Freshwater > Lake | place: USA: Michigan | collected 2013-07-15 | reverse complement strand
ACGGGCGAAGGGGACATGTCGGAAGAAGAAGACGACAGCCCTAGCGGTGCGCCTGATCGCACCCCAAGATCACCAGAGATTCTGATGAACACCATGCGTGGCGATATGCGTTCTGTTGACGCTCGCGTGGAAGAATTAGCGGATATGGTCGGCTATAATGCCGCCTCCAGCACCCCGCTCGAAGTACTCGCATTGCTCCAACCCGTGTTGAAGCAGCAGGGCATCGCTGCCCTGCCAACCAGTTCTGCAATGCCTCCTTCCCCTGCCATGGCCCCCCCGCCTAGCACGTCGGTTCCTCCCGTTCCGACGCAAGGGGGAGGTATTGCAACTCTACCACAGGGCGACATGGGTCAAGGCCCACCGCCCATGGATATGCCCATGCCTATGCAGATGGCGGATGGTGGGGTAGTGCAACATTTTCAGAACGGTGGCGCGACGAATGACGGGACTCGCGTCACCATGCCTACAACCACCTCGTCATCCACATCCACGGTAAGCCAAAGGCTCCGTGATGCAGCAGAGGATGAGATAGTTACACTTCTACAGTCAAAAGGTACTGTAGTACCTTCGCTACAGGAAGCAATGGACGAGCGTATTCCGCTTTATCGTACTATTCTTGGTACAGAAGGAAGTGGTGACAGCGCACGGGCTAACGCAATGTTTGATATTGCAAAGGCCTCCCTTGCGTATGCCGGTAATCGCGATCCACAAGGGCAACCTCTTCGTGGCTCTGCTGCTTCACGACTGGCAGGCGCATTCTCTGAAGTACCTGCGCAGATGGGCGCACGGCTCACGGCTAAAAACGAAGCGGAACAGGCAGTTCGTTTGGCCGCATTGCAAGCAGCAGAGAAAGACGTGTTGTCAGCGCAAGAAGCAAACCGAGACCTTACCAAAGAACAGCGCGCATTAATGGCTACTATAACAACAACAGCTCGGCAAGACCCTTTCTTTGGTAGTGGCAGGGAAGGCAGGGCAGAATCTTTTGTTGCAGAGAATTTGGATAGATTCGCAGCGGGAGAGATGCAAGGAAGAGAACTCGACTATTTTATGACGGCTATAAATATTATGCGCGAGCCACGTGTTGTGCTAGATCCAATTACAGGGCAGCCAACCTTCGTTCCACAAGAAATGTACCCAAGGTTGGTAGCAGCTCTCGCTGCACAAGGATTTCCAACAGGAACCTCGACGGGGGAGCAGCCCGCGCTTCTTGGAAATCCTCCCGCACCAGATGACCAATCCTTCTTGCCCCTCTTAGAGCGGAATGCCTTACTAATTCAACCGCGTACCGAAAACTATTCCGAACCAAACATGCCTTCTCTTTGGGGAGCAACAAACTCGGTTGGTCCGGTCCCTAGTATAAAGGGCTTGCTGTTCAGAACTCCTCTTTTGAGTGCGCTTGCAGCCTCGGATGCGGGCAACATAACTCAAGCTCGTGAGTTTATACAGGCCACCAAAAATGCGTTGGTGTCAGGTTTTCAAGCAGGGACTGATCGCTTCTCTAACACCGAACGGCAACAGTTGTTGAAAGATTTGGACTTAGCACCGTCTGTTCTAGATCAGCCTGAAGCCTTTCGTCGCAGGCTATACGCACTAGATGATACCCTACAAGGCTTCCAAGCCTCCGCTCTAGCTGTTTACAACAACATGGGCATCCCTGCCAAAGATAGGCAAGACGCAGCGTTAAAACTTACCGATATACATGAAATACGCACAATTATTGGGACTCCTCTTCATGCCAGCGGCACACTAGACCCACGTCTGCCAGAAATGATAGCTCGGTATCCAATTGGAACGTCTATCTACCTTATGCAGGATCCGAATGGCGGTGCGGGTGTTACGGCTTACCAGATCACCCAACAAATGAAAGATCTTGTTAAACCACTTGCCCCTGTTAGCTCTGATATTTATAACCTCACAGACAAGCGAGTGCCCGGAGCAAGGGAGGCTTTTAACTATAATCCACCACCTTTCCCTAGGAGTAAGTGACATGGCCGACGCGCAAGTGCCTCTTCCCGCACCTACCAATGTGACACCCGCTACCCTTACGGATCTCTTCCGGAGTACCCCTGTAGCTCCCCCGGTATCAAATCCAGATACTCTAGATGCCTTAACGCAAGTTTTTTTGAACTCAGCGTCTGTACGCCCTGAACCTACTGCACAGGACAAAAGGGAGGCGGTTTATGCAGGGGGAAAGACGGGGGCAGTGACAGGAGCTTCTCTCGCTGCTTCTACTTGGGCAGGAGTGCGTCTTGGCGCACTGACGAAAAGTCCCTATGGTGTTGGTACTGGTGCTGTTACAGGTTTTGTAACGGGGCTGATGGGATCCGACTACCTTAACACATTGCTTGAAAGCGATGTCCCTCCAAAATATTTTAACGACACTCGCCTTGTTCCTTATTATCAAGGGGGCAAGACCTTTACAAGTAGCATCGCTACTGTTCCGTTGACATTTGGAATCCCCGTTATGCAGGGGGGGCGTATAGCTGGTTTTATTTCGCAAGTGGGGACAACAGCACGCGCCGCTCCTAAAGCTACCATACTTAATGAAACTTTCACCGCTGCGGGAGCCGCAACCGCGGGGGGAGCTATGTTGTCGTATGATCCAGAAGGGGAGAAAAAGCGAGCGGCAGCAGAAATGCTGGGAGGTGCGTTTACACCCCCAAAGCTATTGTTTAACACTGCGCGTAATGCAAGCGGAATTTATGCCGCCTTAAAAAATAAATACAGTAAAGGTTCTCGTGAATACATGGCGGCGGAGTACATGCAGCAGCTTTTAGAGACGGGGGGAGAAGACCCTGCTAAATTGATACAACGCTTACTTGCGCCATTACCTGCCGGTGTCCCCGAACCAACTGGAGGGCAGAAAACAGGTTCTTTTATGTTACAGCTTCTAGAAAATACGTTGGGCAAGGAAAACGCATCCTTTGGAAGCCGGATTGGCCCGCAGGGCAGGGCAACCTTTGATGCTTTTCAGGTAATTATAAATAAACTTCGTGGCACGGGGGATCCCGAAGCACTGCGGGAGGCTGCCCGTCTTGAGTCTGACTTTTTTAAAGGGATGCTAGAAAGTCGCGTAGCCACTGCCGAGCAAAATGCAGCATTGAAAATCAGTAAAATCCAAGTGGACAGTCCTGAAAGTCGCCAGCAAATAGGGAAAATCGTACATGAAGAGATGGATAATTCAGTTACAGATACACGTGCGTATGAAACAGGGTTATGGGAGGCGGGAGAACAAGAGTCAGTAGTTATTACGGTAGGAAAAAATGGTCGAAGAACCGTTACTCCCCAAATGATAACGGTTACAAACAGCCACAGAGGAATGCTTGAGGCATTGACTAGCGTCCCTCCGGAATTTATTAAAGCAATGCCGAATTATGCGCTGGTTAGAGATGTCGCTGCCCGTTTTGGCATTGACGAAGCTGCTATGGAAACCTTCGAAAACGGCAAGAATACTGTATCCTTCATAACCAATAAACGAGTTCCTCCCAGCTTTATTGAGGAGGCACCAGAACTTTCTGTTAAACAACTCCTACAGTACCGATCCTCTCTGTTGTCCTCCGCACGTGCCGTAAAAAACACGGATCCTAATGCTGCCCGTATTTATGGGGAGATGGCAGACGCTATATTTGAGGACATGAGTACATTGAACATGCCTGCGTATGACCGTGCCCGACAATATAGCGCAGAGTTGAACGACTTTTTTACGCGCACCTACGCAAGAGATATAACTGCAACAACAGCCACAGGTGCGCGAAAACTTTCACCTGAGACACTTGTAGCAAGGGCGTTTGGAAGCAACACCGATGTTACTTCTCTCCGTATGACGCAGGCTATTGATGCTGTTGAGAGTCTTGACACCCGTTATCAACGACTACTACAGCAATTAGGTCCCAATGACCCACAGGTAATAGAGCTTGCACCCTATGCAGCTCGGGCGGCAAAAGGGGCCAGTTCTATGCGGGACGCGCAACGACAGTGGCTCTTACTGGGTGCAAACAAGGCTTTGATACCTGACTCTACGCACCCTAGTGGCGTGCGATTGAATCAGGCAGCATTGGATAAGTTCATTGCGGAAAATAGAAACTACTTACGGGATACGGGGCTACTACCCGATATGATGGAAGTAGGAAAGGCCGAAGCAGCCCTTCGTACAGCAATCTCTGAGACAAGTGACCTCAATACGGTTGCCCAGAAACAGGAAGCATTTGCCCTGCTGCTTGGCCGAGATAACCCCACTACTGTTCTTACTACCGCATTGAAAGGAGACTATCCACAAAAGCAGATAGGTTCCCTGTTTAAACTTGCTAAAACAGGTGGAACCAATGCGGTGGAGGGACTCAAATACACCTTATATGATTATGCCTACACTGCCGCTGGCGGTATGGGCAGAAACTTTAGCCCCTCTGCCTATTATGACGCGCTATTTAAGCCTGTTGCACATAACCAGCCTTCTCTTGTACAAATGGCAACGCAGTCAGGTGCCATGACAATGTTAGAAAAGAGCAATATTAAACGCCTTCTTGTGCCGATGATGCAGATCGAAAATGCGCTTGCTAACAAACAACAACTAGACGCAATACTAAACTCAGGGACAGGTGCAATTCAGGAAATAATGCTTCGCTATACTGGTTCTAAACTCGGAAGACTGGGTGGAGGCTCCGGAGAGTCTCTAGTCCTTGCTGGTGCAGGTTCTAGGCTTTTACGGGACTTTTTTTCAAAGCAACCCAATATATTAATACGAGAAATTCTGCAAGACGCGGTTACTAATCCGCAACTACTTGCGGCTTTACTTCAAAAAGTACAGCCGGGGGTGAACGGGGCAAACATCCTTCGCTCCCTGACTGCGCAACTGGTAATTGGTGGTTTCACCGTAGCCCCCACTGCATTGGCGGCTAACCCTCTACAATACGAACCCCCACAAGAAGAAGTGCCGGATGCCCCTTATGCCTCTCCTTATCCACAAACACCTGCCCCACCTACCCGTGGGGTGCCCAATAACACAGCCCCCGCTGCTGCCGCACCGCCTCCGGCTGCAACTGCACCCCCACAAGCCTCTGCTCAATCGTCTAGCAGAGACATGTACCGTCAGCTCTTCCCACTAGACATGGCATGATAGGTCTCTACGCGCTGCAACCACTCTTCTTTGTAGCGCGTAAATTCCCTTCCCGCACTGGAGTACTCCATGGTCGTGCCGTCTTGGACAGCCATCAGGACTACCCCATACTCAATTGAAGTCCCGTGAATGATGTCGTGCGCCAGCGCATACGCCGCTAACTGGTGAAAGTAATCGTTTATCCACTCTTTCTTCTTTGGCTTGTTACTCTGCTTAAAGTCGATAATGGCAGGCTTTCCCCGGTACACGCCCACTAAATCAGTGGTTCCTGCGTACTTCTCCGGGTAATACAACGCCACTTCTGATCCCCATACCTCGTCAAGATTACTGAAAAAGGTATTTACTAGCCTATATCCCATCTCGTAACCAACTGTCATCTCCCAGTTGGTAGGGCGCGGTAAATCCCGGTACGCGATCATCCGCTCTATAACCGAGTGCATGTGCGTCCCAATGTTCGCCGCCTTGTTCTTTATCTTCTCCGCGTTCTCAGCCCCGACCTTCGCGGCCCACGCCTCAAGGCCACTTTTGTCTTTTGTACTAGACAGAATGGTGGTGACGCTGGGCAGACGCTGTTCGCCGTAAATGTACTTGCGTCCATCAGGGTGGTCTATCCGTTGCAGGCTTTCGTACTTGTACAACTTGCGTATAGGGATTAAATCAACCATGCGCGTAAATCCTCCACACCCATCACCTGATCAGCGATGTTTATCTTGTCCCGCAACGCCTTTACTATCTTCTCGTCCACCGTTTTAGGGGACATCAGGTCTACATACGTAACGCTTTTTGTCTGACCAATACGGTGCGCCCTGTCTTCGGACTGTAGCCGCACTTCTAGGTCAAAACTATTGCTGTAGTAAATGACAACATTGGCCGCAGTGAGCGTCAGCCCATATCCCCCTGTACGTGGATTGCCAACAAAGAATCGCAGGTCATGCTCTGGATCTTGAAAGCTGGTGACAATCTGTTGCCTGTCTCCCGCTTCAGTGTCCCCGTAGTATGTTGCTACACTGTTCATTCCATATTCCTTCTGAAGTGCTAGTTTTATAGCCTCAATATCATGTCTGTAGTTTGCCCAGATAATGATCTTGCCAGAGGCTTCTTCAACCACAGACAACATTTCATCTATTCTGTTGTTGGGTATCTCTACTACAGTGCCATCATCCAGTTTGGTGTGGCCACACACGATTTGATGTAAGCGCAACAACTGCGTTAATGCATTCACTGTAGTGGACAAGCCTTCTTTAAAAGAAGCCAGTGCCATTACTTTCATCTCGTTGTAGACACGCACCTGCTCGGGGGTGAGTGCTACTTCACGCTTGACGTACATCTTAGGAGGAAGATCCAAGCACTCTTCTTTAGTAACACGAAATGCAAACTCCGAAAGTTTTTCCTGTAGTTCATCCAGACGTTGATAGCCTATCACCTTCTGGAACGAATGGTTGCCCATCGTCCGTTGGATGGTGATAGCGTACCGCGCACGGAAAGCGTAGAAGCTAGTTGTCTGTAAACAATCGGAGGACAGGAAATCACACTGCTGGAAAAGATCGAGCGGGCTTTTTGTAACAGGCGAACCTGTCAGGATGCGGCGGAATTTCGCTAATTTGCCTATTTTTACAGCGTTTTTCGCTCTGCGTGCTTTTGGTGTCTTGATGGTAGTGCTTTCATCAATCGCCATAAACGGCTTGTGGTACATCAAGAACCGCTGCGCATACTTCATCCCTTTATCCGTGGACAACGCTTCAATGTTCATGATCAATATTTTCAGATCTTCTGTTATGTCAAACAAAGAATCCAAAGCGATGCTTTCTGCTTTACGTGGACTCGGACTCCACAGTGCCATTCTATGCACTACGTGCGCAGGCATGTGTTTAGGTATCTCAGACTCCAGCCAGTTCCTGTAAACTCCTTTAGGAGCTACGATGAGCGCGGCATTGATATCCCCACCGTCATACAACATGGCTATATTGTTTATAACCATGAAGCTTTTGCCTGTACCCATGTCCGCAAAAAGCGCAACATTCCGCTCTTTCCAGTGCTTAGCCAAATAATTCTGCTGGTGCGCAAATGGCTTATTCTTATAAGGATAGTTTTGTATAAATAAATCTTGCATAAATATCTCCTGTATGGGGCTTGCCTTAAATGCACAGCTAGTATACGCTTTCCCTTCATACAGAGAAAGGAGAAAGGTATGGCAATCGTTTACGTTGTGTCTGAGACAGGCCAACATAACATCACAAGCGCAATGGACTTCGGTCAAATTGAAACAATTCTGCCCCCTAATGCGCAGATTGCTTTTTCAGTTGCACCGACAGTTATGCGTATAAAACGGAAATTGGAATCCTTTACGGATGACGATTTTCTTTTGTTCATTGGAGACCCCACGGCTATCGGTATCGTTAGTTGTATAGCTGCGCAGAAAAACAATGGACGGTACAAGTGCTTAAAATGGGATAGACACGAAAAGCGTTATATCCCCATACAGGTAGATTTAAACCCCAAGAAAGGAGATAGCTATGACGATGAATAAACTGTTCGAAGACGATGCAAGCGCGCTTACCGTAGCAGATGCCGATATAACAGGCATGGCGGGTCTTGCTAGACGCGCTAAACAGCTTGAGAAAGAGGTTGAAGAGATAGAATCCGTAGTAAAAGAACGTAAAGATCAACTCCGTAAACTCCTAGAAGAAACCATCCCTGAAGCACTTGCAGGCATGGGCATGAAGTCCTTCAAGATGAGTGACGGTTCCAGCATTGATGTAAAACCCTTCTACAGTGCCAGTATTTCTGAAGCGCGGCGCGGTGAGGCATACCAATGGCTCCGGGACCACGGCTTCGACGACATTATCAAGAACACAGTCAGCGTCCGGTTTGGACGTGGCGAAGACGAGCTGTGCGGCCGTCTTTTAGGAATTCTCGATGAGAAAGGCTTTCCCGCCAATCAAAGCGAGAAGATAGAACCCATGACATTAAAGGCATGGGTGAAGGAACAGGTGGAGCGAGGCAACGAGTTCCCCTCTGATCTTTTTGGTGCCTACATCGGTCAAAAAGCGACAATTAAATCAGCATAACTAACCAAGAGAAAAGAACCATGAGTAAGCAAATTGATACTAAAGCAAGTTCGGCACTAGCATTAAGTAATACATTTGAATCCGATGCAGATGGTGGATTCAAGGACATGGGGCAGGATGATTTTGCACTACCCTTCCTCCGCCTTCTCACAAACGTAAGCCCTGAAATAGGGGAAGTAGCAGGTGCCCTACCGGGTATGCTCTACAACTCTGTAACAGGAGAACTGTATGACGGCAAAAAAGGCGTGTTGGTTGTTCCTACCTCATATGTGCGTCAGTACATTGAGTGGGCACCGCGTGGTTCTGGCAGTGGCGCGCCAATAACCGTATACCCGTCTACCAGTGACATTCTCTCAAAGACTCACCGAGAAACAGGGGATAACAAGGACTATCTGGATAACGGTAATTACATTGAAAATACCGCTAACCACTACGTTATGATTATAGCCGACGGTGTTCCAAGCCCCGCGTTAATCGTCATGAAATCCACTCAGCTCAAGAAGTCCCGTAAGTGGAATAGCATGATGCTCTCCGTGAAGCTGCCCAGCAGCACGGGAACTCTGTACACCCCTCCAATGTACAGTCAGGTGTATCGCCTCACAACAGTGGGCGAGTCCAATGACAAAGGCAAATGGTTTGGGTGGGAGGTCGAACGTGTAGGCTCTGTAGAAGACCCCAATGTGTATGCTGCTGCCAAATCTTTTTCAGCAACCATTAACAGTGGTGCAGTTAAGGTGAAGCATCAGAGTGATGCAGAAGCGGAAGCGGCTAGTTTAGACCGTATATTCTAAAGGCTTGTGGCCGGGGTAACTCCCGGCCTTTTACACCGAGAAAGAAGAAATGATGGATATCACACGGTTCAAGGCTATCTTCTACGGTTTAGATATAGCGTACGGCACTTACAAAATTGAAACATCTAAGGCGAACGGCAAGCAGGCTGGCAAAGCCGTTGTTATTCGTAAAAAACCTACCGACGATTTATGGCAGAAGCACCTTGAGGGTGTAGAGCCTAGTCTCGGCATAATTCCTATCCGCGCAGATAACAGTTGCATCTGGGGCTGCGTGGACATTGACCAGTATCCGCTTGATCACAAGGGGCTAATAGAAAAGGTACGTCGACTCAAGTTGCCTATGGTGGTGTGCCGCAGTAAGTCTGGCGGGGCACATGTATTCCTCTTCACCAGTACCCCCATTCCCGCTGCTGAAATGCAGCGTTTTCTTACTGCTGCCGCTGGATTACTGGGCGAGGCAGGCAGAGAGATATTCCCCAAACAGGCCGAAATACTGGTAGAGCGCGGCGACACAGGCAACTTCCTAAACCTGCCTTACTTTGGCGGCGAAGAGAGCCTGCGGTATGCCATTAACGATGACGGTACGGCTGCTACGCTAGACGAGTTTTACGCGATGTACGCAACTTACGTACAGACACCCCCGCTGGTATTTCCCGAAGCTGTAAAGCAAGCAGAGATTATCGTAAAGGATGGCCCGCCGTGCTTACAGGCTCTCTGCTCGCAAGGCTTTCCAGAAGGCACACGCAATAATGGAATGTTCAATGTGGGTATCTATCTGAAGAAGTTCTATCCCACAGGGTGGGAAGACAGGATGATGGAATATAACCTGAAGTATTTTGACCCTCCCCTTGGCCTGTCTGAACTGCAAATAATCAGCAAGCAGTTGTCCAAGAAGGAATACAAGTACAAATGCAAAGACGCGCCCATCAATTCTTTTTGCAATGCAGGCCTGTGCCGCACACGCAAACACGGTATCGGCGGCGATGGCCCTGACTCTCCGCATATGGCTGCGCTGTCCAAATATAACTCCGAACCGCCGCTGTGGTTCCTTGACGTAAACACTAAACGTATTGAGCTGGAAACAGAACACTTGTTCAACCAGATCGCCTTTCAGAAGGCGTGTGTTGAAAAACTAAATTGCTTTCCCCCCACTGTCCGTCGGCAGGACTGGGAGACCATGATCAATGGACTTCTGAAAGAGATGGTGGAGCTGGAGCAAATACAGGTGGCCTCTGACGATACTACGCTGACCGGGCGGTTTGCAGACCTCGTAGAGGAATTCTGTACCCACTTACAACAAGCTATGGTACGTGATGAGATATTGTTAGGCCGTCCTTGGGTAGACGAGGGGGAAGGCAAGGTGTACTTCCGCATCAAGGATTTAGAAGCGCACCTCAAGCGCAATAACTTTACCGGCATGTCTGCGCCCAAGATGGCACAGCGATTACGGGACAGCGACGGAGAACCTATCAGCCTGTTCTTGAAGAACCGCACCACGCGGGTGTGGCGTTTACCGCGCTTCACGACCCAAGACGCACCCTTTGATATTCCTAAAATGCAAAGCGAGGCACCCTTCTAATGCCCCTTCTTAAAGTATTTGGACCACCCGGCAGCGGCAAAACAACTTACCTGCTTAATGTTGTTGAGCAGGAGCTGGCTACTGTGCATCCCTCTGCTATTGGGTATTTCGCCTTTACCCGTAAGGCTTCTCTGGAAGCGAAAGAGCGGGCGATAACCAAGTTCCCTCACCTCAATCCTGATGTTGACTTCCCGTGGTTCAGAACCTTGCACAGCCTTGCGTATCAATGCTTGGGGGTTTCCTCCAAGGACATCATGAAAGCGGAGCATTACCAGCAGTTTGCACAAGAGTCAGGCATCTTGATTGGGCAGGCAATCACGGACGAGGATTTTGTTATCCATGCGGATAATCCTATTCTCAACGAGATTAACATTGCCCGCATCAAGGGGCTTGATCTGCGCACCCATTACAACAACAGCCGACTGGATATCGAGTGGCATCACTTTGAATATGTGGAACGCGCATATCGCCATTTTAAGGAGGTTAATGGCTTACTGGATTTTACTGATCTGCTTGAACTGATAAACGCGCAACCCGAGCGGCTGCCTACACTGACCGTTGTTATCCTTGACGAAGCACAGGACTTGTCTCGCCTCCAGTGGGACATCGTGCATAGCCTTGCGGATAAAGCACAACGCGCTTTCATAGCAGGCGACGACGATCAGGCGTTGTACAACTGGGCCGGTGCGGACGTAGACAGCTTCTTGAACTGCGAAGGGGCAGTCAAAGTATTAGACCAATCGTACCGAGTCCCTGCGCGGGTTCACGCGCTGGCCAATCAGGTTGTTCACCGCATTAAAAAACGACAGCCCAAGGAGTGGCGGTCTCGCGACCATGCCGGTGCAATACATTACTACAATGACTTTATGCACATCGACATTACCACCGGGGAATGGCTAGTGCTTGCTTCTGCAAACTACATGCTCAATGAGCTATATGCATGGATCAAGTCCCAAGGACTTCTGTTTGAGCGTCATGGACAACGGAGCGTTCCAGAAAGCATCATGTCTGCCGTGGCGGGGTGGGAGAGCTTACGTAAAGGACGCACTGTGAATTACCCTGCCCTTAAGAATATCTACAAGTATCTGCGCTCGGAATACGTAGCGCGGGGCTTTCGCAATCTGCGCAGCGCAGACCCAGAGGCACTCTTCTCCCTAGCCGACCTTAAAAAAGAACACGGGCTGTTATCCGACGGCATCTGGCATGAAGCACTGGCCAAGATAGGCGAAGAGAAAATAGATTACATTATTGCTATCCTACGCCGTGGCACAAAACTCACCGGCAAGGTGCAGATAAAACTCTCCACGATCCACGGAGCAAAAGGCGGTGAGGCGGACAACGTCTTGCTGCTCACGGATCTTAGTACCAAGTTTGCCAAAGAGTATGATCACAATGCGGATGATATCAACCGGCTTTTGTATGTTGCGGTTACGCGCACACGTGAAGTGCTGCATATTGTCCAACCTAAAAATACACTAAAGGCTTTCCGATTTTGAAGCATACTGTCCCGCTCTTTCCTGTTGTCTCCGAATGGCTTCCCCCAATGAGCTTCCCTGATTTATCGGAAGCAACAGAGATAGCCATTGACCTTGAAACGTGCGACCCGAACATGGAGAAGTACGGCCCCGGCTGGCCTCGCAAGGATGGGTTCATTGTAGGCTACGCTGTCGCTGTAGACGGCTGGCGTGGTTACTACCCAATTGCTCATGCTGGCGGCGGCAACCTAGACAAGCGCATTGTGGAACGGTGGATACAAAAGGTACTGCTGCTGCCTTGTGACAAGGTTATGCACAACGCTGCCTATGACGTAGGCTGGCTCCGCGCTTCAGGCTTCACGGTCAATGGGCGGTTAGTTGATACCATGCTGGCCGCTGCACTGATTGACGAGAACCGTTTCAGTTATGCGCTTAACAGTCTTGGGTTTGATTACCTCAAGGAAACCAAATCAGAACAGGGATTAAAAGATGCTGCCGCTGACTTTGGTCTGCATCCAAAGAAAGAACTGTGGAAACTCCCCGCCATGTACGTGGGGGCTTACGCCGAGCAAGACGCATCGCTGACCCTTAAGCTCTGGAATCACTTTAAGATTCTGTTGCGCAAAGAAGAAGTGGAATCAGTGTTCAATTTAGAGACCGAGTTGCTGCCTATTCTTATCGGTATCACTTTCCGAGGCATACGCTTTGACAGGGAAAAGGCAACGCTGCTCATTGCTCAGATGAAAGCCCGTGAGAAAGAACTGTTGGATTCCATAAAAGAAATTTCCGGCACTCCCGTGGACATGTGGGCCGCTGCCACCATTGCCAAAGCCTTTGACAAATTACAGATAGCCTACCCCAAGACCACTACCGGGCTGCCCAGCTTTACCAAGTCTTTCCTCGAATCCTGTGAACACCCCATTGCAAAAGCCATCGTGGAAGCCCGCGAACTGAACAAGACCCACGGCACGTTCCTCCAGCCCTATCTTGACTTCTCCGCCTACGACGGCCGCATCCACCCGCACATCAACCAACTGCGCTCTGATGACGGCGGCACGGTGACAGGCAGGCTGTCCATGGCCACACCAAACCTTCAGCAGGTTCCCGCCCGGCACGAAATTATCGGGCCTCTGGTGCGCTCCCTGTTCCTGCCCGAAGAAGGACAACAGTGGGCTGCCTGTGACTTCTCCTCACAAGAACCGCGCCTGCTCATCCATTACGCCAACCTGCTCCAGCTTGACGGTGCCGATGTAATGGCCGCCGCCTATAACAAAGACCCCGACACAGACTTTCACCAGATGGTGGCTGACTTGGCAGGCATCAAGCGTAAACAGGCTAAGACAATGGCCCTTGGGCTGATGTACGGCATGGGTAAAGGCAAGCTGGCCGTCCAGCTTGATCTGCCCGTGGAAGAAGCCTCCGACCTGATTGCAAACTTCCATATGCGGGTGCCCTTCCTCAAAGGCACCGTAGAGGCCGTCATGAAGGCTATTGAACGCCCCGCCAGTGGCGGCAGCATACGTACCCTGCTCGGCAGGAAATGCCGGTTCCCGCTCTTTGAACCCACCGAGTGGGGCATACACAAGGCCCTGCCTTACGAAGAAGCCGCCGCGAAATACGGCCCGCGCATAAAGCGCGCCATGACCTACAAAGGCCTCAACCGCCTGATCCAAGGCTCGGCTGCCGACCAGACCAAGGCCGCTATGATCGCGCTCCATAAAGCCGGTTTCACCCTGCTTTTACAGGTACATGACGAACTTGCCATCAGCGTCACCGATCCTTCCGAAGCGGATCGCGCCTCACGGCTCATGGCCACTGCCGTTACCCTGACCGTCCCGTCCAAAGTAGACGTGGAGTTAGGAGCCTCTTGGGGTGATGCAAAATAGTTTAAAAAAGATGTTGCGTATCATATAAAGTATGTACTAAGATTATTCACCTTAGAAAGGAGAGTGATCCATGAAAACCCACAGCCCCACCACTCTGCTGCGCCGCCGCCACCGCGAAGGGGCCAAACGCCGCCGGGCAAGTTATGTCGCTCCCACCTCTCCTGCTCACAGAAGCAAACTTGCATGGTCCACCGTGATCGTGCGCACTTCCCATGCCGCGATGGCGCGTGAACTCGCGGAGTTGTACCACGTGTCCGTGGGCAATATTGTCATGATGCTCATCCACACCGAGTATCTGCGTACACTGGCAGAGACTCACCCCGAGAAGGCCACCATACTGGAGAAAGAACTTAATGAGCGATTCAACTTTAGCTTTGAAAAAGATGACGACATCAATAACCCTTGATGTCGAAGTTTCGTATCGGGTCTTTCCCCCGTGGGAAGGCTTCCCCTTACAGATTGATGTAGATAGGCTCACGGTGTTAACCACCAACCCTGTCACCGGGGAGCCAAGAAGGGTGAATGTACGAGACGCACTGACCGAGAGTCAGATCATTGAAATAGAAGATCACATACTGGAGACAGCAAATGAAAATTACCAAGAAAGCCTCTATTGAACTGGGCAAGATAATTGCCCAAACTCTGCACGAGCAGAGTCATGCCGTGTTTCGGGAAAAGGTATACGCCGCCCGCGGCGGCATCCTTGATGTTTTTAATTTAATCGGGGATGCAATCGAGTCTCCCGAAGCCCGGATTATGTACTGCCGCAGCTTCAGGGCAGAACTCGACAGGCTCGAACCCCTTCTGCTTACGAGGAACGCCGCATGAAACTTACTCTAAAGTTAGACGGGGCGTTTGAAACAACCGACGCTGCCGAAATAGTGGCCGCGCTGTGGGAACAGCATCGCGATGACACCATCCGGCTGAAAGGTATCTCTAAGCGAGACAAAGACGATGTGTGGTACACGGCAAGCCGCCTTTTCGATGCCAAGGCTGCTGCACGGAAACTGGGGAGCGCAGCATGATTGTCAATGATCTGGTACAAGACATGATCGAGCTTGGCTTTGATCTGATGCAGATTAAAGCTGCACTGGAGGACGGCACGTGGCAGGACAAAGCGGGCATCTCGCAGGAGGAGTCCGAAGAGGCCCACGCGGCAGTGGTACTCCTGTTGGCCGAAGTCAAAAAAAACATACATTAGGAACAATTTATGAAGATTAACGATGAGTTTACCCTCGGCTGTTTCATGGCCATGCAGGGGATGTTGGCAGGTGACCCAATGCTGGCGCACTCCCAGTTTCAGCTTGCAGAGGCTGTTATTGGTGTGGTCAGTGCCCTAACTAACCGATTAGAGCAGTTGAGGCAAGAAGATGATAACCAGAATCCACGTTAACCAGCACCACATAAGGGCCAACGCCAAAGGCGCAGACCTGCCCGTGTTGACCGTCAAAACCAGCAAGGGAAATACCAAGTGCAACCGCGTCACGATCCACGGCCCAAGCACCGTGGTTTACTCCCCCGACAAGCCTTTGGCCTGCGGGGCTAAAGTCTGGGTCGAAACCCACGCGGAGGTGGAGACATGTTGATAACCGAAATTAAAACAGGTTGGTGGAAGCTGATT
>Ga0181346_1000618_pt1 | contig 15539 bp, 16 predicted proteins | sample Su13VDMM15DN_FD_130100 | JGI IMG/M metagenome (GOLD analysis project Ga0181346, IMG submission 130100) | Freshwater viral communities from Lake Michigan, USA - Su13.VD.MM15.D.N | ecosystem: Environmental > Aquatic > Freshwater > Lake | place: USA: Michigan | collected 2013-07-15 | reverse complement strand
ACAGAAACGCCAACTCAAACAGGAACTGCTGCGGTAACACCAACAGCATCAATAACAGCAACTCCAACTGAAACACCTACACAAACGCCAACTCAGACTCAAACAGGAACTGCTGCGGTAACACCAACACCAACAAATACTCAAACACAAACTTCAACACCTACAACAACATTAATGGTAACTCAGACACCAACAGTATCAATAACACCTACTAATACACCTACACCAACAACTACGCCAACATTAACTCAAACACCTGGATTGACAGTTCAATTCCAAGATTGTAGTAATGGAAACAAATTTAGATTTCATAATGGAGCTCTTCCTACCATAATAGGAGATACCTATAGCATTACAGGTGGTAATGATTTTACTGGATGTGCAACAATTATTACAAATACTTCAGAAGGTTTATTGTATGATGCAACAAGTGTTGTATTTACAATGACAAGTGGATGTGGTGATCCAATATGTCCAAGAACAAGTCAATCACCGGCATTATTATCTGAATGTTCTACAGGTCAGGTAGTATACTTTAATGTTGATACAGATACAGCCTTTGTAGGTGCGGTATATCTTGTAAGTGGTCATTGTTATTCATTTGTTGAGTTCTCAGGACCTGGTGGTGAATATGTTCCAGGACCATCATATAGTAGATGTATTGATTGTATTCCTATTCCTGTTACACCAACACCTTATCCATCACCAACTCAAACGCCAACGGTTTCATCAACACCAGCCGCATGTTCAACAACTTATTGTTTTAATACTACGGATTCTATTTTATCAGGATATAGTGGAAATTATACATATTATGGTTCTTACAATGCAAGGTCAATTTTCTCAGGAGATGGAACATCCACAGGATACATTTATTATAACAACACTGCTTGGTGTTTAAGTTCAACACCTGGAGGTTCTTGTTTATATCAAGGAGCAAATCCTTGTTATTATAACTGCCCTGATTTCCCATCAAATGTATTCTACACCGGACCATGTGTAACACCAACACCAACTCCGATTAATTGTTATATTTTTGATTTCAATGCTTATTTTGATTGTGATTGGGAACCATTGCCAACGCCAACACCAAGTGTTGCATGTGATGATGTTAACTTTGACTTCTCAAGTTTCGGATTAACGCCAACACCATCAACTTCACAAGATTGTTCAGGTAAGTCTGTTATTTTTAGTTTAAGTGGATTTACTACTCAACCGACACCAACTCCAAGTAATACTCCAACGGTAACAATTACAAGAACAGTGGATGTTGCTGGATCTGTTAGTTATGAAATACTTGATGAAACATTTAGTTGTGTATCTGTAAAAGTTTTGATTGACTGTTCAAATGGAGATGAAATTTACGTTAACTCAGGATTAGTATTAAATGGTACGGCCGCACAAATTGGTATTACAATGTTGAGTATTATTGATGGAGTATATAAATGTGTAACCTATGATAGAGACGATTCAAATCTTTCATCTAATGCAAATGTTGATGCAGTAATAGCATTCTACAATAATTGTGAATACTGTAGTACAATCCCAACGCCAACACAAACGCAAACACCAACAAAAACTCCAACAAATACACCAACACCATCAATAACACCATCACCAACGGCAACTGTTGGAACAACGCCAACACCAACACCATCAATAACACCACCACCAATACCTTTTGATTTTGATGTAAGTTTTGGTTGTACATTACCTTCATCTATTATGGTTTATCTTGATAATATTATTGGAGGTGTTCCACCTTACCAAGTAGGTACTGCAACATTTAACTCACAATTGGCAGCATTGGCTAATACTAGTTGGGTTACAGCTTCTTCTATTGGTTATGGGGTTTCAGCAGTATCAGATAATACTTATTGGTTAGTTGCTCGAGACTCTGTGGGTAATATTTTAGCAAAATCGGTAACAACTATGTGTTATTCAAACTATGTTTATGTTTATGAAAGTTGTTCTCCAATTTCTGTGGGTAGCCCATTAAACACTCAAATAATTCAAACAGAACAAGTTCCATTCACTGACATTGCTGGAATAATCTTTAAAGATAATTCAGGAAATTGTTGGACATATCAAGGTGGATTTGAATCCGATTATATTCCACCTCCAACAGTTATTGCTATAACATATCAAGGTAACTATTTTGTAGGAGTTTCTTCTACAACATATCCAACTTGTGAAGATTGCGAAACAGTAGCTTCTCTATGTAATAATTATAGAATAGAAAACAATACAGAATCTTCAATTAGTGTAAGTTGGTACGATTGTGAGGGTGTATTCACAGTAGAGCCAAATTTACAAAGTGGTGAACAAACAGCTTTCTGTGCTAATTTATTCTATGGTCCAATTGAATATAGTAGTGGTTCTTTGTTTGATTTGGGAAGTTGTGTATAGGAGATTGATTTCAGAGATAAGATTTTAAAGTATTTAATTAATATGGGAGTACAAGTAACAATTAGTAGTATAACAGGGGTTTCACCTTATGACATTTATATTTGTCAGTCAGGTGGTACTGGTTGTTTTTATATTACAACAACATCTACAATACCTTATGTATTTGATATTCCAGCACCAAATGATACATCATTGTCGTATATGTTAAAAATAAAAGATGGTCAAGGATGTACTTTTAATGCCATAGCAAACGTTATATCATGAGTCAACAAGTTACAATAACATCGGTTACAGCAAACACCCCGGTGGAAATTTCTTATTGTTATGCAAACAGCGGGTCTTGTGTGGATGTAGCAACAGTGTCAACTTTCCCATATGTTTTTGATGTTCCTGACCCATATGACCTTTCTGATTTCATAATTAAGATTGATGATACCCAAGGTTGTGTATATGCTCAAGAGGTATACATTACACCAACACCTACACCATCAATCACGCCAAGCCAAACAATTACTCCGACTGTAACAAAAACTCCAACAAATACACCATCATATACACCAACAACAACTCCAACAATAACTGTAACGTCAACCGTTAGTCCAACTGTTACTCCAACACCAAGCGCAACACCAGTATTAACTTATATCCCTAAAGGACAAAATACTTATACCTTATCAGGTACAGCTTGTGGCGATATAATTACATCAACAAATTATTATACTTATTTAAACGAAGCCAGCTCAATTCCTGTTGTAGGAGTTAAAGTGTATACTACTCAATTTGATGGTGTGCTTTATAATCCTTTTAATGGAGGAAATCTTTATATTAAAATGGTTTGGAATGGAAGTAATTATGCTGTTAGAATAGATAACGTGGGTAATATTGTTGATTTTACTTTTTGCTCTTAATCATTAATCTATACAAAAAATACTTGAGTCTTATAATTATAGGATATAATAAATTCAATTAATGGTATCAATAACACAAACGCCAACTCAGACTCCGTCAACAACACCTATTATTTGTGGTGAGGCTTGTACCACAGGGGATTATTATTATTATACCGACTGTTGTGGTAATTTTCAAGAAGGTACTGAAGTGATAAAGATGACAATGGACTATACCAAACCATCAAATGGTATAACTAAGTTGAATGTTATTGCAACAACAACTTGTCCTACACCTACACAAACATCAACACCAACTAACACTCCAACATTTACACAAACACCAACAAACACTCCAACATTAACACAAACACCAACCACTACTGTTTCTCAGTCTCAAACTCCATCTAATTCCGCTGCTTATAAATCAAAAAATGATTGTGATTTTTTCACATTATTTGATATGGGAGTTATGTGCCAAGTTTTAAATCAACCTTCATCGAACACTAGTTTTGATGGGATTTTAACAATAAGAGTAACAGGTGGAACCGCACCATATTCTTTTTATTGGTCAGCAGGACAAAGGACACAAACTTTAACAAATATACCTTCAGGAAATTATCCAGTTACAATTGTGGATTATTATGGTGATTATACAGCCAATACAATTTGTAGTATTTTTGTTCCAAGTCCTACGCCAACTTTAACAAATACTCCAACACCAACATTTACACCAACTCCAAATTGGCCAAATTTATGTTTAATTGTTACTTATGCAACACAAAGCTACGGACCATACCAATTTGTTATAAGTGGAAGTCAAAATGGAAAACCACGATGGACATCAGGAACATTGGTTCTTGGATGGTCAATAACAAATTTAAGATGGGAAATACAAGGATGGACAAATACTGTTGGATTACCTGTAAGTACCAACCCATCGAATATACCAACAAGTTCATGGTCAATAGCCGGAGGAACAGGAACACAACCATCAATCTCAATGACTCAAGGAACTTGTCCACCATATTTACCTTTATCAACTAACGTAGTGGGAACAAATACATCATGCAGCGGAACATTAAATTGTAATGGTTCAATTAGTATTACAACAATGGGTGGAGTACCTCCATATATTTATTCAATTAATAATGGAAATAGCTACCAATCAAGTAATGTGTTTAACGGATTATGCCAAAATACATATACTATTATTGCAAAAGATTCATTAAATAATACTCAAACTAATGTTATCGTTATTGGGTTTGATGGACCTCCTACAACGTATTCTATAACAACAGTGCTTGATAGAATTGAAGTGATTGATGTTTCAACACAAATTGCATATTGGTATGTAGATGTGCAACCACCGATAACAGATCAATCTGTTGTGACTTTTGATTTGAATGTAAGTATAATTAAAAATTATAATCAACCTGGAGAAGGAACAATAATTGATGCAATTAATGTATTACAGAACAATGTACTAAAATACCCGTCTTCAACGTCTTCTTTAACAACAACACTAAATAGACCTTATTGTAGTCCATACGAAACAGTTAATGTAAGCAATTCTCAAATTTATTCATTACAATTTAGTAGAGACATAGCAGTTTCAGGTACATCAACATCAATTCTTCAAATTACTGATGGACAAGTTGGACCTAATGCCTGTGTTACTGAATTAAATCAAACAATATTAACATCAGTGTCAACATCGGTCATTGATGGATGCACTTGTTGTACAATTACAGATGATGATATACCACAAGGTATTGAAGATCATAGTATTGAATATGGAGAGAATAATGACCCAATACCTCCAGCATATACTGAAGTTATTTCAGGTGTTGGTAACGATCCGTCGTCGGCTTGTGGTGATTATGGCATTACACGTTTCATAAATGGACCTATATGGCAAACCGGGCTTACGTTATTACAAGGTAATCCATTACACCCAACAATAGTACTTGGATATACTTATTGCACAAATGGAGCTGGTGAATTATATGAATTAAATGATGGAATAATTGGCATTTCATTGGGAGTTGCTTGTTAAAAACAAAAAAAGAATATTTATAAACAATGGCATATATTATAAAAAATACCGCAGGATTAATTAATACAAGACTTACTGATGTAGGCAGAAGGAATTTATCTCAGGGTAATTTCAATATTTCGTATTTTCAAATAGGAGATAGTGAGGTTTCATATTCTTCAGTTACAAATTACAATCAAGTTAATAATAATATTTTAATGCCAGCGTTTAACGCTCAAAATGATTCAGGGTCTCCTGAATCAAACAAACAAAATATTAAATATCCTTATTATGTAAGCGCTCAACAAGGTAATACTTATGGTATTCCTTTTATGGATAGTGTAATACAAGAAGTGTATAACTCAGCAGGACCAAAAGGATTTTTTGTAACAGGTGGAACTCAAGGTTCTTGGACTGCTCAAACAAGCTCTGCTTATACTGTAACATCCAACTATACTGTTGACATGTTAACATTAACAGGTCAAACTACAATAAATATTAATTTAGATTTATCCGTATGTTCAGCTTCATCTGGAACTCCATCAGTTAATGATTTCATTACATTGTTTTTAGACGGATATGGTGGATGCGGTGATTTTGGAACTTATCCAATTTTGACTTATAAAATTCAGAATATAACACCATCCACAGGAACTTCTGCAACAACGGTTTGGACTTTAACTTTGGATAGAAGTGTGCCTAATTATTCATTTTTAACCGGAGGTACTAAAGATGCTAGAGCACTAATCTATCCTTCAGGTATGACTGCATTGTATGATTCGATAACACCAGCACCTTATTGGCAGACCGATACTCTTAACTTTGAATCACCTTGTGATGTTGTTAATAGAGAAAATACTTTGATTTGGAATATGAATATTCCTTGGTCAGAAAATCCAGCAGGATTGGACAATAATAATTGGGAAGGATATAATCAATTTGGTTCAGTTAGTTATATTGGCACCAAAGAATATTTGGGATATCAAGAACCAAGTGGACAAACAGATACAAGTCAAGTTTATTATTATAATTCATTTGATGAAAAAGTTATTGTAACTCCAAAAGAACAAAAGGCAATTGCCATCATCCATTATACCAATCAAGATATTGACCATGTTTATGGTGAAAAGTTTTCAACAGTTCCTTTTGACCCACAAAATCCAACAGATAGTACAGGTTTAGCCAGACATCTTAGATTGACATTACCGACATTAATGTGGCACAAATCAACAGGAAGTTCAATAGGAGAAACTTTTTTCATCGATCCCCCTGATTATGACTTATGTTATCCTTATTACATTAAGTCTAAGGTTAATGTTGATATGAATGACCCAGGTATTAGATATTATCATCTATGGGATACAAATCCTGATGATAATGGTAATTTAAATAGAATAGGTAAAGTGTTTCCCGACCAAGAAATTATGATTATTGATGATGAAGAGGTTGTTGCTGCACTTTCTAATAAATCAAATAGAAACTGGACTTTACCAGCACCTAAGTTGTCATTGTTAACACCAAATACTTGTTATACAAATAATCCAACTGCAACAGGTATATTCTCTGCAGCAACTCAAGCTATGTGGGTAACCTATAGATTTGATTCAACAGCATTTACTCAATCATTACATTGTAATTATTATTCTTACATTAGCGCTAATTCAAGTGTTACTGCAAATACACAAAATATTGCAGTTAGATTTGGTCCTGAGTTTTCATTCTTGAATCCTAATTTTGAAACCAACCTTTCAGGATATACCGCTAACTCAGTTAAGTTATTGTTTCAAATGGTTACAGGTACTACAAAACCAAATCCAATAGCGTGGAAAGAAATTGATATTACTAGTGAAATTAGTGGTTCATCAATCAATAATTACATAACAATGAGTGGACTTACAGGAACTACATTCCAGATTTCACTATCTGATTATACTTCAGCTCCTTATTACGATTTAAGTGATTACATTGATTTAACACCATTAAATGACACTGATGTTTTGAATTTCGGCGACGAGTATTACTTCTATGGTAATTTTGAAACAGACATTTCTGCGACAATATATGAGATGAAATATCTTGTTACTCTTGGTCGCAACCAGTTTACAGATACCTCAAATCCAACATGGACTTCAGGAACAACTTCATATGTTACAGAAATTGGGCTTTACGATACAAATAAAGATCTTATTGTTATATCTAAGCTACAATCTCCTGAATTAAGACAAGGTATTCAGCAATATGTGGTTAAATTGGATTTCTAATTATGGTAAAAAACATTGTAAAAGATTCGCCCAAAATTCTTGGGTTGGATGTATCAACAAAGACTATTGGATGGTCTTTATTTGACATTGATAGTAAAAGTTTATTGGAATTAACTCACGTATCTCCAAGACCTAAGCCAACAACTGATAGTAAGATTGAAGATCTTATACTTAAAAGTGGAGTTTTTAAAGAAAAACTTATGAACTATGTTGGTATGGGAATCACTAAGGTTATTATCGAAGAGCCATTATTAAACTCAAATAATATATGGACAGTAGGAGTTCTTATGAGATATAACACATTGATTTGTAAAGAAATCTATGATGTATTAGGAGTTATCCCTGAATTCATTTCAACTTATAATTCAAGAAAGTTTGCGTTTCCACATTTAGTTCAACCGAATGATAAGGGTAAACACGTACTATTTGGAGGATTCGCAAAAGACATAGATAAAAAAGTTATCATATGGGAATTAGTTGCCAAAAGAGAACCTCAAATCACATGGCAATATACCAAGAACAATACCCTTAAGAAAGAAAATTACGACCAAACAGATGCCTATTGTGCTGTTTTAGGTTATATGAAATCAAAAGAAATTTGGTAGAGTAAATAATTTGCCTTATCTTTGGTTCTATGGCAAGATATGTAATTCAAGATGAAGTTTCCACAGGGATTAAGAAATCACTCAAAAAATGGGGTGAAATTCCTATTAATACAGAATATTTGGACGGAGTCATTAAAATCAACAATTATAGAAAATATACTTGGGCTGAAGAAGTTGATATAGTTTTTGAAGGAAAAATCTTTGTTAAAATGGGGGTTGAAAATAGGAAGTGGTATAAATCTTCAATATTAAAAACTCACAGTATTTCAATTGTTAAACTTAATAGGTTCTTAAGAAAATCTTGTTTATTTGACATTAAAACAAGAATGAATTATTTTGGTGTGAATTTGAAAGACTATTACAATATAACAAAAATTAAATGGGAATAATATGATTATAATTGGTTACTTATGGATTTTGAGTTTGTTCTTAATGACTGGTTTCATGGTAACAGCTCTGATTGTTGAAAAGAATTTTGACGAATCACATCCAATTAAAAAATGGTGGAGAAAACATATAATTGATACCGATCCTTACGACGAAACTCCTGAAGACTTTAACAAATAATTTTATTATATTTGTGATATGACAGATGAAGTTGAAGTATTGGTGGAGTTATTATCTGATGTATTGGGTAAACCACATCAGCATTATGAATCAAAGAGTCAGATATCTTTTGACTGTCCAGTGTGTGCCGATGAAAAAGGATTAGACCACGGAGATGGTAAAGGTAACCTTGAGATTAACTACGGAAAACACGTATACAAATGTTGGAGTTGTGGTGAAACATACGGAACTCAAGGTCCACTCGGAAAATTATTTGACAAGTTCGGAAGTAAGAAACAAAAAAAACTTTATGATTTAATCAAGCCTGAGGAATTAAAACAGGAAGATATTAGACGGCCTAAATTAAGATTACCTGAGGGGTATACATCATTTGAAAATTCTAACCCAAGGTTTATTCCACATATCGAAGCTTATAAGTATCTGGCCTCAAGAGGTATCACAGATGAAATAATTAAAAAATATAAGATAGGATATACCGTAAATGGAGATTTTTCCTATAGGATAATAGTTCCATCGTATAACTCAGAAGAAGTGTTAAACTACTTTGTAGCCAGGTCTTGGGTACCCAAAAAGATGAAATATAAGAATCCAACCGTACCTAAGGATGAAATTATATTTAACGAAGGTGCCGTAGATTGGAAAAACGACGTATATTTGTGTGAGGGAGTATTTGACTCATTTTTCTTACCTAATCCAATTGTGATGTTGGGAAAGAAAATGAGTAAGTTATTGTTTGAAACATTATACAATAAAGCAGAAGGAAATATCATCATATGTACAGACGGGGATGCCTTTAAGGATGGAATTAAGTTATACCACGAGTTAAATGGTGGCACATTATATAACAAAATAAAGATTATCAAACTTCCTTCGGACAAAGATGTCTGTGATTTAAAAGGACAAATAGACGAATATTATTATGAAATTAAGTAACATTGCTCAAGAGATTAGAGAATTAATTAAGAACAAACAAGAAGAACTTGGACTGACCTTTGAAGAAGATAATCACATATACACGATGAACGGAAGGAAAGATTATCCTTCAGTTTCCAAAGTTCTTAAACAGTTTTATACAGAGTTTCCAACAGAGGAAGCATCATATAATAAAGCAGGTGGTGACCCACAAAAACAACAACAGTTGATTGAAGAGTGGGCAGCTGCTGGTGATTACTCAACCAATATGGGAAGTAGAGTTCACTATGTACTTGAGAAAAGTATTATATCAAGGAATGGTGATTACAAAGAACTTAGACAACCAGCATTTGATTGTGATTTAACTCAAATCATGAAAGGTGATAATATGATTGTTGCTGGAAACAAATATATTAAACTAATGGAAGAGAGAGGTGCCGTTTTATTGGATACGGAGATGGTTCTTGGTGACCCTGAATTAGGATACACAGGACAACCCGATAAGTTATGGTTAATGATGAATAAGTTGCAAACTGAATTCGGATTTGTAATTACCGATTGGAAGACAAATAAGAAAAAGAACTTTCAAGAGACAAAATATACTAGACGATTAAAAGACCCATTTGGTAAGTTCCCTGATACTGCCTTAGGTCACTATTACATTCAATTACCTTTATATGGTAAATTACTTTTGAAGATGTTAGAGGGTACCAAATACTCAGATATGAAGTTATATGGTTGTGTAATCTCTCACTTGAAAGATGATAGTCAATACGATGAATACAAAGTTCCTCAAGAAGTTATCAATATTGTTATGGATATGGATGTAAAAAAATATTTGATAACTAAGAAGTAATTGATTATATTTTAAATATTAAACAAAAAAATATGGAATTAGAAAAACCAAAAATTAATTTAAGAGATTGTCCAACAATCAAATGTGAAAGTTGTGATGGAATATACTTTAAAGAAGTAATATATCTTAAGAGAGTATCTGCACTTATGACAGGTTCATCTGAAGATACTACAGTTCCATTCCCAATTTATAAATGTGAGGAATGTGGACATATTAATGAAGGATTTAATCCTTTTGAGGAGAGTAAAAAAATATCAAATGATTAAAAGACTGGTACATTTTTCCGATTTACATATCAGACTATTCAAGGATCACGAGCAATATCGTGCAATTCTTGAAACTGCGTTAAGAGAGTGGCAAACACTTCAACCAGACCGAATTGTATTTACGGGAGACTTGGTTCATTCAAAGAATCAGATGACACCAGAATTGGTGGAATTTGTTGCTTGGGTATTGACTGAGTGTGCCAAAATTGCTAAGACTATTGTTATAATTGGGAATCATGATTTTCTTGAGAATAACAATACAAGGCTTGACGCATTAACACCTGTCATTGATTCGTTAAAAAATGAAAATATTGTTTATCTTAAGAATAGAGGTATATACGAAGATGATAATATCAATTGGTGTGTTTATTCTTTAATGGAACATAATATTCCTCCTGATATTCAAAAATCAAAAAAGAAGAACATTGGGTTATTTCATGGACCAGTTCAAGGACTTTATACTGATGTTGGTTATAAGTTTGAAGATGGTTTTGACGTAAGTAAATTTAAAGGATGTGATTTAGTCCTTTGTGGTGATATACATAAACGCCAAATTTTTGATATCCCTAATGGTAAGAAGGCTTATATGATTGGATCTACCATCCAACAAAATTTTGGTGAAACTATTAGAAAACATGGTTATGGAGTATATGAAGTTGAAAAAGAGGAATATTCTTTTGTGGATTTACCTAATCCTAAACCTTTCCTTTCTTTTCACATTAATTCAATTGATTGCTTAGAAAAAGGATTAGAGAAACTAGTTAATTATTAGAATGGAAATCAAGATTAACCTTTCAAATACGGAACATAAAGATTTAATATCTTATTGTAATTTAAACGATTTACTCGTTAGTTCAGTTGTCAAGGATTCCTTTACAACTGGATTCAATATTGAAAGGTATGGTCTGCTAAATTTAGGAGTTTCTCAAGAAAAACAGGTGGAAAAAGAGGTTATTGTTGAAAAACGGGTGGAAATACCTGTTGAGGTAATCAAAGAGGTTATTAAGGTTGAGTATGTTGAAGTCCCTGTTGAGAAGATTGTAACCAAAGAAATCACAGTTGAAAAAGTTGTTGAAGTAATCAAAGAGGTCCCTGTTGAACGAGTAGTCGAAAAGATTGTTGAAGTCATCAAGGAAGTACCTGTTGAAAAGGTAGTTATTAAAGAGGTGATTAAAGAGATTCTTGTTGAGAAAATTGTTACCAAAACAGAATATGTTAGTGATGATACTCAGATAAATGAACTGTTGTTAAAAATACAACAGTTGGAAGATACACCTCCAAAGATAGTTGAAGTCATCAAAGAAGTCCCTGTGGATAGAGTGGTGATACAGGAGAAGATAGTTGAGACCATTAAAGAGGTTCCTGTTGAAGTCATTAAAGAGGTGATAATTGAAAAAGAAGTAGGTGGTGTGGACAAGAGTAAGTTAGACGCTCTTCAATCTACCATCCAAAAGATAAGAAGTGAAAACCTTGAAAAGGATAGATTGATTAAAGAATATGAAAAAACAATTCAAGAAATTCAAGAATTTAAAGATGGTAAACGAGCAGTTTATCTTAGTGGGTCAAATTTAAATAAAACATTATAATGGGAGAAATTGAATGGGGTAATTGTGAGATTTGTGATAACGAAGGTCAGCTACATCGCAAGTATTATATGTACGGGATTAAATGTGAATGTTGTAGTAATGAACACTTTGAAATTGTGTGGCATTGTGGGAACTGTGAACCCAAAGATCCAGGTATTAGAAAAATCCAATTAAGTAACGAATTAAAACACAAAATATGATAACACAATTAATTTTATGGATGGTAATGGCTTATGGAATGAGCAACATCCTTGTTTACGGGAGTATTTTCGGCGGACCAAGAAATACAATCAACAGATGGGCGGCAAATGAATACACACCATTTCATGGATTTTGGGTATTTTTAGCTGATATGTTGAAATGTATGATGTGTGCCAGTACATGGATTGGATTTTTCTTCGGATTTTTCTTATATTCACCTGTACACGAAATACTTGGGATAACAAAATGGGCATCATGGTTTTTTGATGGTATGTTGGCATCAGGGTCAGTATGGGCAATTAATTCAATTATAGAATGGTTTGAAGAGAACCGACCAAAAAAAGATTAAAATGGGAAAGCAAGAAAAAGAACATCGCAAAAAAGTTGCGGCAAGAAACTTAAAGTTGAAAGCGGAGCAAAACGCGTTCCAAAAATTATTCAACGAGTCAATGAAGACTCAGATTGAAGAAATGAAAAAGAAGGATGCTGCGGCGTCTGGTTTTACAGTAAAACAATAAAAATGAAATGGGATTTATTCAATCCGCAGCCAGAATATAACTATACACATATGTCAACAAAATTAGATATATCTACTTTGGAGAATCCGAACATACAAGTGATATGGGAGGACACTCCAGAGAATTTCACACAAGAGAGAATTAAGTCTGTTAAACAATACTTCATGAAGAAGTATGAGTCTAACAACATCAACGTTATCACCAAGGTTAAGACAACCGAGGAGACACAACAGACGATTGATGTTGCTGTTAATATCATGGATAAGAACTATCAGAATGAATTGATTAGGTCTCTTCTTGAAACTAAACAACAAGAACAATATTATGACCAAGTCATGAACATTGACCTTGCGGTTGAGAACAGGATGATGGCCAATGAGGTTGATGTAACTCCATTCAAGAGATGGTACATCAAGAAGATTGAATTCAGTAACTTCTTATCTTATGGTGAAGACCAAGTGATTGATTTTGATAAGTGTAATGGTATTACAGTTGTTGAATCAGATCCACCAAATTTTGGTGGTAAGACGGTATTGACCGTGGACTTGTTATTATTCTTATTCTTTAATACAACAACCAAGACACAGAAGGCAGAAGAAATCTTTAACCGATTCACAGATAAGAATGTGGTGAGTGTTAAAGGTGACATCATCATTGATGGCGAGGAGTATATCATTGCTCGTAAGATTGAAAGAAAAAAATCTAAGGCAGGTGAATGGAATGTTAAGACAGAGTTGGACTTCTTCAAGAAGTTAGCTGATGGTCAATTGCAGAACTTTACAGGGGAGCAAAGACGTGAGACGGAGAACTTCATCAAAACATCAATTGGGGACATGGATGACTTCCTAATGACCATTGTGACAACAGCATCAAACCTTGAAGACTTGTTGGAAGCAAAACCAACGGCTCGTGGTCAGGTGTTAAGCAGATTCTTGGGATTGGAGTTCTTGAAAAAGAAGGAAGAAACTGGAAAAGAAATCTATTCTGAGTTTTCAAAGGGAATGATGTCCAATGTTTATAACACGGAGTCATTGAAACAAGATAATGATACATCAAAAGAAAATATTCAATTATTAAAGAATGAAATTGTTGATGCTGGCAACAAGATTGATGATGTTGATAAAAGGTTACAGAAGGGCCAAGAATACAAGGATAGCTTGTTAGCATCAAAATATACTGACTTGGACCAAGACTTGGTTATACTCAATCCTGAAAGACTTAAAATACAGATTGATGAATTCAAAACCTTTGGAAAAAGAATCCAAGGTCAGATTGACGATGTCAAGATTGTTGAACCAAAAGAATTTTATCATGAAGACAAACATGATTCAGTTAAAGACAAACTAAAGTCAGTTAATGGTGAGTTAGTTCTTGCTGAGAATAAGGTGGAAGAGATTCAGGACTTAATTGAAAAGTATGGTGATGGTATCCAATGTGAACACTGTGGAATCAAACTTATGGAGGCCGAGTTAACCAAGAAAAAGATTCAACAACTTGAGGGATACAAGAAAATGGTTAAGGAGTTCAAGAAAGAAATCCAATCACTTGAGAAGAAAGAAGAATCATTCACACAACTTAAGAAAGACTTTGATGAATATGAGAGAGCCAAACTTATTAAGGAGAAATATGAAGCAACCCTTGAATCTAATAACTTGAAGTTGGAACAAGCTGAAGACAAGTTAAAGAGATATGAAGAGGTTCAAGATAAGATTAAAAAGAACAATGAGATTGAGGGTAAGTTGGTTAAGGCCAATATGAGAATTGATGAATTGATTGGAGAGAAGAGAGGGTACGAAAGAATCCAAACAACCAATCAAAATCAAATTGAAAACTTAAATAATAAAATTGAGAAGAACAACGACATCATCCTCAGAATTGCTGAAGAGTTTGAACGTGAGAAGATATATAAAATCTATGTGGATGTCTTTGGAAAGAACGGAATTGCCAAGATTATAATGAAAACAATGTTACCGTTGATTAACTCTGAACTTCAGAGATTACTTCAGGACTCTTGTTTCTTTAACTTGGAGATTCGTATCAACGATAAGAACGAGGTTGACTTCATCATGATTGACAACGGAACGGGTATTGAAAAACCTATGACCGCAGGTTCAGGGTATGAGAAGACGGTGGGAGCGTTGGCTATCAGAGCGGTACTTGCTAAGGTATGTTCACTTCCAAAACCAAATATAGCGGTATACGATGAAACGTGGGGTAAGGTGTCTAATGACAACTTGGAAATGGTGGGAGAATTTTTTGGAAAATTGAAGGATTACCTTGAAAAGATATTTGTTATATCACATAACCCTTTAATATCCAATTGGGCGGATAATGTGGTTCATATTACAAAAACAGATAATGTATCAAAAGTTTCACAATAAATTATTGACCATTGGTGAATTTAATTGATTCGTGGTTTTTATTTTTTATATT
>Ga0181346_1000616_pt1 | contig 15563 bp, 9 predicted proteins | sample Su13VDMM15DN_FD_130100 | JGI IMG/M metagenome (GOLD analysis project Ga0181346, IMG submission 130100) | Freshwater viral communities from Lake Michigan, USA - Su13.VD.MM15.D.N | ecosystem: Environmental > Aquatic > Freshwater > Lake | place: USA: Michigan | collected 2013-07-15 | reverse complement strand
TTTTAAAACACACACAAGTCCTCGAACAGGGGCTGGGATTCTCGATGGGTCTAACCTGTACCAGTACATAAATAAACCGGCTGATGGGATTCTCGATGGGTCTATACAAAACTCTACTGCACCTCCTGCATCTTCTGCACCTCCTGCGGAAACAACGAGCGCTACTGCATCTTCTGCACCTTCAGCTGCCCAACCGCCGGAGGGTAATGTTGGAATCTTAGCGGGCACCAACAACGGCGGCACCAACAACGGCGGCACCAACAACGGCGGCACCACTACCGAATATACCCCCACTACCGAATATACCCCCACTGCGTTAGATCTTCGGGTGGAGGAACTGCTTACAGAGCAGTTAAATGGAGACCTAACGACGGCAACCACAACGAGAGGGGATCGCCTTAGAGAATTAACAGGTTTCGACGACCTACTGGCAAGAAGAATAGCGGCGGAAGCATCCGTTCGTGAGCAAAAAGAATCTCAATTAAGCCCAGAACAAATTAGAAAACGTAGGATTCAAGCGGGGTTAGCAGGGTTAGCAGAGCGGGGCTTAGGTGGTTTTGGTGCCGGTCGTACATCAGAAATGGATAAGATCGCTGCGGAAAGACTTGGAATAGAAGAAACTTCACTTGCCAATTTAAATAGTTTAATTGCTGAAAAACGAGCAATGGGCATGACTCAGTTTGAAGCAGAAAACGCAGACCGTGCAGAAATACTAAGTAGCAGGGATGCTGCGATGACAGCCGCCACAAGCCGTGGGGATGCTCAAAGGCTGGCATTTAATAATTCGCAAGAAAAAGCTCTTGACCGCGCAAACGCGCAATTAATTGCTGAAATACAAACAAGCGGGTCGCAGTTTGGGCAGTCTTTAAACATAAAAATAGAAGAGCTTCGCCTTAAGAATCCTGAGCTTTCTGAAATAGAAATAAAAAGCAGGGCTTTACAATCATTGGTAGACGATGAACTTAGAATAGGGTTAGCACGAATAGGCGTAAGTCGAGACGACCAAAACAGAAAAGAAGTTAATGACGCTATAGAAGCGGCTACTAATATAATAATGTCCAATGTCGCAAGTGCGGCAAAAGACCCAACCCTGTTGCGAGACGAAATATTTAAACTTGCAACAAACATAAGAGACACGCTTTATGGGGGCGCTCCTCCTCCCCAAGGCCCTCCCCGAGACCCTAATGCCCCACCGCTTTCTTATTTCGATGGGCAATAAGGAATTTAAATGGAGTTTAATTACGCGGGAGCCAAAGAGGCTGGGTACACGGACCAAGAAATTGCCGAGCATCTAGCGCTCAAAAATAATTTTGATTTATCTGGGGCCGTTAACGTTGGTTATGGGTATGACGAAACTATTGCGCACATGCTGGGTCAACCAGATATTTTAATCCCTGCGCCCGTCACACCTGCACCCGTCACACCTGCACCCGTCATCCCCGAACCTGAAGTAGAAGACCAATCCTTCCTGCGTAGTTTTGCCGATGTACCTTTGCAAATTGGTATGGGTGGGGCCTATGGCGTTCGCGCAATAACAGAAGCCTTTGGTGCGGACAATCCGGTTGCTGAAAACCTTCGTGGCATAGAAGACTTTTTAGACAACTTGTTATCTGCGCAATCTAAAGCTGATAGTGCAGAAATTGCACGCCTAATGAAAGAAGCCGAAGACGGCGGTTTTGCGGAACAAGTAGGTGCGGCAGTAAAAGGTATATCTATTGCCCCCATTGATTTTATGGCAAACGCCGTAGGTACAGCAATACCAGCGGCGGCTGCTGCTCTTTTAGCAGCATTTACGGCACCCGGAACGCTTTTAGGTACGGTAGCGGCTGTTGCTACTGGTTCGATAATGGGTACTGGCGTTGTCAAAGGCGCTATCTTTGAGACCATAGAACAAGAATTAATCAAGGCAGGCTTAACCCCAGAGCAGGCGGAAGAAGGAGCACAAGAAGCTCAATCCTACGGGGGTGAAAATTTAGATCAAATTGCACTAGGAGCTATATTAGGTGGTTGGGCAGCTAAAAGCGGTTTAGAACCTGCATTAGCTAAGCTTGTTACAAACAATGTTGTAAAACAGGGCGTACTTAAAGGTGCGGGCAAAGGCGCTATAGAACAGGGCGTACTTAAAGGTGCGGTCAAAGGCGCTATAGCAGAGGCTATACCGGAAACAGCACAAGGTGCACAAGAACAACTGTCTAGAAACCTCGCTCAAATACGAGAAGAGGGCACCCCCGATGTGCCTTTGACACGGGGGGTAGTAGGTTCTGGAGCTTTGGAAGGACTTGCAGGCGGCTTAGCAGGTGCGGGAGTCGGGGCAATTTCCAATAGGGGCGCAGGAGAAGCAACGCCCGAGCCGGGTTCAGCACCAGAATGGCTTCCCGTGATCCAAGCAGCCGTAAACGCAGACGTTGGCAAAAGTGAAGAGGCTATTGCAAAAAGAGCTGCTGAGTTTAAGAAAAGCTACGGCGAAGATGCAGAGCTTGCGTATGTAAGTAGCGCGCGCGGAGAAAAGATGATATTGCCTTCTATAAAAGTAAAAGAGCTGGAAGGGCCAAAACCGACGGTACTCTCTGGACTTGGGGTAGAAACAGACACAAGGACTAAAGAAGAAGAAACAGACACAAGGACTGAAGAAGAAAAAAAGTACGACAGGCGAGTAGAGGAAGTACTAAACGAGTCTTTCGCAAAAAAACCTATAGACACAAGGACTCAAGAAGAAGTCGATGGTAGCGTCGCGTTTCTAGAACAATTGGACAAAGGGCGAGACGATACGTTAGCGGATGCAGCAGCGTTTTTTGAAGAGGGTGCAACCGAAATAAGCACCAAGATAAAAGCAATACAAGCTGTTGAAGACGAAGCAAGTGTTGATTCCGCACTTGGAAGTGGTATTGAAGACGAAGCAAGTGTTGATTCCGCACTTGGAAGTGGTATTGAAGACGAAGCAAGTGTTGATTCCGCACTTGGAAGTGGTATTGAAGCCGAAACCAAAACCGAAGCCAAAACCGAAGCAGATGTAGATGTAGAGTCTAGCAAGTTAGGCACAAGCCCTGCCGGGCTTATAGCACAAGAAAAGTTAATTCCTGAATCTCCCGAAGAAACAAAGCGCCGCGAAAACAAAGAAAGGCTTCAACGTACGCAAGACACGGCGCGCAATCAACAAAACCGTGCGTCAACTGCGTTCCTTACTACGCTAAAAAAGGGCATACAAAAAATATTAACAAACAAAACCAACATATCTTTTTTTGCTACGGAAAAAGAACTTACTGAGTACGACTACAATCAAGCTATTGCAGATATACAATCTGAGTTCAGTGATGTTGCTGGTTCACAAGAGTTTGTTAATGACTTAGCCGCTATAACGGACGAAGAAAATGAAAATAGTTTTTCGGCATTTACGTCAATCATAGATAAAGCACTTCCAGAACTTATTGAAGCCGGGTACGACCCGGCGCGGGTTAAAGAATTTACAACAAGACTTAGAGCAGAAAACGTTAAGAAAACAAAACAAAATGAAATAATTGCAAGTCTTAAAGGCTTACAGGCTAAGCGCATATCGCAGCTCGCTGACGTAATAAATATATCAACAGACCCTAAATTAAACGGAAAAGCCGCACAAACTAAAGCGCTTGCTGCTTTGCAAGACCCGGACATAAACCCCGACGAACTAGCACAAGCCAAAGAAATAGCACGTTTAAAAAATAAAAAGCCCTCCGGTGCAGTGCCGACAAACGCCGAATTATCTCGCCAAAACTTACCAACGCTTACTTCAAGAACGCCTTTTGAAGGGCCTATTGATTTTGTAGAAACTGCGGAACAAGCAGCGGACCTTATCACTAAGGAGAAAGGGCTTACTGTATTTGAGAAAGGTTTAGCAAGGCTGTTTAAGCCTATACTTCGCGCTATAGGCACTAAGTTTGTAGTGGTATCTGATATAGCCCAAATACCCGACAGAGTTTTAGATAGCTGGGTGAACCCTGACGGAGAACAAACTGCTGCGGGCCTTTATGACCCTGTAGATAATGTTATATACATAGACTCGGTAACGGGCTTAGATTCTCGTACTATACTTCACGAGATGATACACGCCGTAACTTTAGGTGTGATATACGACTACCAAGACGGGTTGCCAATTTCTCCAGATGCAAAAGCTGCCTTGGACGACATGAAGTTGATAATGCAAAAGGTTGGCGAGTACTACCAAGATTTAGTCGCCTCTGGGCGCAACACCGAAGCAATGGACGTATACGCTTTAGGCACAGATAACTTTAACGACTTGCGCGAGTTTGTTACTTACGGGATTACTGGTCCTACATTGCAGACAATGTTGCTTAACATGGCTCCGGTTGTTAACCCGCAACTAGGCGCTATCCGTACAGCGTTTTCTAACTTTGCAGATGCTGTAAGGCGGATGATCGGCTCTCCCACCAGAAATCGCAGTGCCTTTGAAGACTTGATCGACTTAACAGGTAGGGTAGCTGCTGAAACTATTCGTTCTACACCTAAAGCAGCAGGGCAAGTTGTCCAAGTTAAAAATAAAATAAAGAATTTAACAGCCGTTCAGCGAGTGCAAGCAGAAGCTACTAGCTTACGAGAGTTTGGTAAGAAAAATAAAAATATTTTTGAGATGTCGAGAAACCCGAAGGATGGGTTGAGAATGTTCGACGCGTTGTCTAGTGCTATGGACGCGAATACGATGAGCGTGTATCTGCCCATACTTACAAACACGATGCTTACTAGGTATGCAGACAAATACGGTATGCCCTTTGTTAAAAAAATAAACAGAATAATTCAAGACTTAACTGTTTACCGCAACAGAAAACTAAAAGACTTATCGAAGAATCTAGATAGGTGGGATAAGTTAATTCAAAATGCTTCAGCTACGTCCGAGTTGTTAGACGATGCTTTGCATTTATCTTCTTTATTTGACGTTAAGATATACGATCTGAATACTAAGAAATTAATTTCTTTGACGCAATCTAAACTTCAAGACGATGGGCGCGATATTGCTAAGATCAACAGGTATGCGCAAGGGGCACCAACAGGGTTAAAATCTATAACGTTTGAACTACAGCAGATGTCTAAAAACCCTAACCCGACCCCTGACGAACAAACGGAAATGGATAGACTTGCAAAATTATTCCAAGACCGAGAAATAGAAATAGAAGAAGTTTTTGCTTTATTTGAAGAAATGGCTAAAAGCAAAAAAGGAAACGACGCTGTTGAGCTTTATTCTTGGGTTATAGAAGAATACCGTAAAGACTTTGAAGAACACAATGCGTTGTTAATGGATACTATTAGGAAAGATACAGCACTCCCCGGAACAGAAGGCGACAAAACGACAGCTAAAGGGCGCTTGCTTGCAGATGTAGTTACAAGCTACCAACAAGCAAAGCTGCGTAATGTTTACGTGCCCCTAATGCGTTTTGGCAAATACGCTATGCGCGCAAAAAAGGGTAGAAAAACATTAGCTTATTTCTTATTTGAAAGTCAGACGGAAAGAAATAATTTTGCTAGGAAGTACAGAGACGACAATCCCGGCCTAACAGTTACTGAAGAAGAAATTTCTGGAGATGTAGGCGCGAGCTTGCGCGAACAAATGACTAAAGATAGTGGCAAGCTTACTTCTATGTTTGACCAGATAGACGCTATGGCAGCAGGCAATCCTAGTGTTGCCGAAGATTTAAAAGACAATCTGTACCAGATGTACCTGCTATCTTTACCAGAAGGTAACTTAAGAAAAGCTTATTTGCGCAGGAAAGGCCGTGCGGGTTTTAGTAACGATGCGTACCGCGCTTTGGTGTCTAGTAAGCTGGCTAGCACAAACCAACTTTCACGAATTAAATACGGAAAAGATATAAGAACTGCAATAGCAGAGGGGCGTGCGCAGTTAAAAGACCAACCTACTAGATTGGATTTAAGCCAACAAGCTAACAAAAAAGGCGTGGTGCCTAAAGAAAAGAAAGAGCAATTGATTAAGGAAATAGAGTTACGCGTTACTACAGAGCTTAGCCCTCCTAAATTAACAGGTGCAGGTGCTTTAGTAGATCGTTTTTCTCGTTTAGGCACAAAAGCAGGCTTTATATTTCTTATGTCTTCTATACGCTCGGCAATAATTCAGCCGTTGCAACTAGCTACGTTTGGTTTTGGTACACTGCACTCCGAGTATGGTGCAATAAAAACAGCGGCTATGGCTGCTAAGTACATGAAAAACATAATGAGTGCGCAAGCTCTTAGTAGTAAGCAACTAGATGAAAACGGTGACTTGCGCGATGCACGTGGGGAACACGCTGTCCGTAATTCAAACTACGTAAATAAAAGTCCAATTAAGAACGCCTTGCAAGCTATTTGGGATATTGGAGACGAAAGAAACATTTATGGTGCTACACGTATACATGACGTAATGGGGCGAGTAGACCCAGACGAAGTAGAGTTACGCGGAGCACGGGGCGCGGATTCTATAAAAAGACAGAAGCCCGTTAAATTTGCCGTGACAGTAATGATGGGCGCAGTTCAATTTTTAGAGCGTGCTAGCCGTGAAGTATTCTTTATGTCTGCGGCTGAATTAGAGTACGAAAAATTACTCAAGCAAGGCGTAACCGGAGACTTAGCAATAGAAGCTGCTGCTACTAAAGCAGCGGAGCTAACTCTAAAAGCTATGTTTGACTACTCGTCTTACAACAAACCACGAATAGCTAAAAATCCTTATGGTCGTATGGCTTATCAGTTCCAAAACTACCGATTGCAAGCTACCGCGTATATAATTAGAAACTTTAACGAAGGATTGCTTAGCTCCGATCTGAGCAAAGAAGAAAAGAAAAAAGCAGCTATACGTTTTTACGACACTATGGGCATGGGCATTTTCTTTGGTGGCCTTACAGGAGAGTTGGGTTACACCGCTACGGTTGCGGTAATAGAGGGTATACGCGAAGTCTTACGCCCAGACGAAGACGATGACGACGCTGATGTTTTTTATGATATGTCTGACCCCAACAACCCGCTTGGTCTTAGAAACTTTGATCTCTACATTAGGAATAGTGTTATTCCCCGTTACTTTGGCCCAGAAAGCAGTCTAGCTAAGATGTTAGGGCTAGAACCAGAAACTGCGGAACTGTTAGCACGTGCAGTAGAGGTCGGCCCAATATCTGCATTAACCGATTGGAACGCGCAGACCTCTCTCTCTTTGGATGGACTATGGTTTTCAGACTACGGCTCACCTGAAGATACGTACGGTCAATGGTTAATTAATGCAGCGTTTGGTACCGTTTTTGGTCCGTTCGGCAGTGTCGCTACCAATGTGGCTGACGGTATACAAATGATGATCGAAGGAGATTTTGCTCGTGGGTTTGAAACTATGTCTCCGGGCGCTATAAAAGAGCCTATGGAAGCGTATAGGTTAAGCCAAAAAGGGTTTGTAACCAGAGGCGGGAAGAAGTTTGCCGACGCAGAGTACTTTGATGCGTTCCGTTTGGTAGGGCAAGCTATAGGTTTTGGGTCTACTGAACTAAACCTAGCGCAGAAATCGGTTTACGGCGGAGAAGAAATTAGGAGAGATGCTACAACTAGTAAAACAAAAATATACGCTGAGCTAGAAGAAGTTCTTACCGACCAACAAAACGCAATAGCAAACTACGGAGCAAACAGCAAGCAAGCTGACCGTGCACAAGGTAAAGTTCAGGACGTTATAGATAAAGTCCGAGAGCATAACTACATATATTTCTACAACTTTATAACAGCTAAAGATTTAACTAACTCTATGCAACAAAGACTGCAAAAAGACGGTATGACTTTATCCGGTTTCTACATGGGAGATAAAGTAGCTCCTTACATATATCCTATAATCAGCCCTGCGTTCATAGATACACCAGAAGAAATGGAAAAGAGAAAGAACGAAGGGGACTAATTAAACTCTCCATATCCGAATGCCCCGCACCCTGTCTTCTATGACAACCTTAGTAACTACTTTGTATTTAAGGCGGTGCACGGCATCCAGTATGCTCCGTCTAGATTTCTGGGGATCAAGACAAGGTATAAAAAAAGAATACCCCGCCTTGAACATCTTCCAGTTAATTTTGTACGTTATCTGCTCCACTTTCATTTGTTTTCTCAGGAAGAATCATACTTTCAGCGTCGAAAAACTCAGAGTTAGCACAGTCTAACACTAGACACCGAACCGCCATGCCTGCGTCTAACGCCATACCCTTAGCAAGTTTTTTGTTCTTAGCGTCTTTATATATACCTTTAGCCTTTAGCTCTTTAATTGTATCTTTGTAATCAACTTGGTACTTAACGCAGTCTTTTCTGAAATGTCCTACTTTTATAAACATAAGCTTGGTGTCAGGCTCATACCGTATAGCTAGTTCCCCACGAGGCTCCAGTATGGGCGCGTTAGGCAAATGAGTGCGTAAGTCAGCGCCTTCCTCTACAACAAGGATATTGTTTGTATGCCTGTACACGTAGTCCGCAATGGAGGCAGCGGCGTTGCTAACTGGCGCTTTGGTGTCTTTACTCATTTGAGCTACTTCTTTAGTAACTACGCTATAAATCCGCATCATGTCCCAGTCCGTCAGTAAGCCAAGGCGGTTTGCTATTAGTCCGGCTGTTATGTTTACTGCTACTTGCGCGGACCAATTACGTTCTCTAGAAGTAAAGTTTAACTCTCTGTCTATACGAGATTGTATTGTTTTCAGGCAGTCGTCCGCTTCCTCAAAGTTATTTATAAGGAACTGTGCAAAAGGCTCAACAGCCCACCCGTAGTTGTTATTAAGCACGTGGTCAAACATCTCCTTGCCTTCTGCGGTTGAAATAAGCGACTGGTCTGTATAGCCGATCTTAAACTCTAGCAGTCGCATCATCTCCCCGTCGGCTATAGCTTTAGCCGAACTAGCTTTTTCATAAAAGGACGCATTAGAAGAAGTAAGTGTAGGTGTACTCCAAGTTGTGTTGTTAACCCGAAGTTTATTCTCGTCACGGTCGCCTTTGTCTTTGCCCTTACCTTGCGAATAAGCGTAAACAAGCTCAGAAAACTCGTCTGCCTTTGTGTTTGTTATCTCATCAACGGTGTTAACGATGTTGTTTAATATCCCCACCTTAGTAATTTTAGCTACTTTGGTGTCGTCTACCGTGCCTAAGAGTTTTTCAGGATGCCCGCAAACGCTGTTTGCCATACGTAGTATCGTAGTTTTACCCGTACCGGCGTAACGGTGCACAAAGTTTATCATCGACCCTTTTTGCCCTGTAAACTTTAACAGAAGCGCACCGAACCCAGTTAATGCACCGAAAGCTTGTAGCTCCATACCGGGTTGCCCGTACAACTTCCACACTCTTTTCCATTCTTCTAAACTGCCTTTAGGTTCAAAGTAAGGAACAAGCGGCCCTGTTATAGAAGATGGCGGGCTGTGGTATACCCCGTCTGCTGTTATTTCCCTATCTCCAACAATAAACTTAGTGTCATTGTCGGCCCAACCAAATTGCCTTCTCATAATATCTGCCTTTTTGTGACCCTGTAAAGATTTCACAGCACGTATAACGTAGGAAGTGATTCTCTTAAATTGGGCTTCGTCTGCCATAACTCCGTTTGCAGAAAGTACTTTTTTAAGTTCTACTAACTGAGTTATTTTGGCGTTCTGAATAGTGAATTTTTTAATACCATCTTTGGGTGTATGGAAGCGGAACACAGCGACGTCACCATGTGCAGGGTCTTCCATTCTTTTAATTACAAACAAATCATGCTCATAAACAAGCTGCGGCCCTCCTTCGTCGTCGTTTGGGTCAAGGTAATAGATACCGCCATTCTTTCCCCGTGCGTAATTTTCTGGAAAATGAGGTTTTGCGGTATCTAAATCAGTGTGCTCCTCTTCGTCCTCTTCAATTTCTTCTTGGGCTTTTATAGGCTCGTCATCTTCGGTATCTTCTGCTAGCTCTTTACTTAGGTGCGTCGGGTTAGTTATCTTGCCTTTGAATGGGCAGCCGTTGCAACCTCCGGGGTTTGTGCGTTCAAATACAGCGCAAGAGTGAGGTCCCCCGATATGCTTAACTTTTTCTTCTACTTTGGCGCGGTTGTAATCGGGATGACCTTCAGAAATTTTATGGATTGCTGTGTCCCTGTCATAACAACTAGCGGCAATAGATAGCGCGTCAAACCATCTAGGCTCTGCCAACGTAGCTCTATTTATGTAGCAATCTAAAAGCTGTTGGCATCCGTTGCCTTCCGCGCTTCGCCTCATAATTTTAGCGAAGTTACTTTGGACATTTTCCTGTAGGTTTCGTGTCAAAAACGAATTCCTACGTTCCGGTCTGCTGTCCAAGATTATTGTTTCTTTCACCCCCAAAATATCTTTTAACTCGTCAAAGTTAATTTCGGAAGCTATGCGTAGTACAGTTACGGGCTTAGCTGGATCATCTTTATAATTAAGAGTGCCGGGCACTCTAAGTATGCGCGCCTCCTCAAATACAACAGGGTCTACATAAAACTCTTGTTTATCGCAAAGCTGACGTAACCTTAAGGCTACTGGTTTCCATTCCTCACGCGTTACTTCGCGGTCAAAGACCCAGTACGTGTGCAATCCGCGACCCGAGTTGACAATCGTGGGGGCAGGTAAACCTACAGTCTCACAAAACTCCCTTAGCTTTTTAACCCCAGTTTCTTGGTCTATATAGCCGTCAGGACGTCCTGTAGTTGCGTTTATTTCAGCTTTCTTTTCGCCGCAGTCAATGTCTAACCATAAAGCTTTGAGCGTTTGCACGTTTATTTGTGTGCGCCCTTTGCTTGGGTCTTTAAATTTTGCTGTAGCAAAATAAACATCTCGTCCCTGCGTAAGGTAGGAGTCTATTAGCCCCTGTGCTTTTTCCCTAGTGGGTACAAGTTTAGTTTCTGGGTAGCTCCCTGACCGTAACCCTACTACACAGAAGTACCCCTGTTCGGGTAATATGTGCTCAAGTAAGTCAAAGGTTTCCACAGCCTACGGCTCTAGTATTGTTATAAATTTTTCTATGCGTGCAGCCACGTGTACGCTCGGTTTTGTTTTTCCTGAGAACCAACAGTACACACTTTGACGACTGACCCCCAGACGTTCAGCTACTTCCACCACAGATACACCGTGTTTGATGCAGATACGGCCTAACTTTACGCCTAGCGAGCGAGCACTTGCAGACTTGTTGAGCGAGACTAAATTTAAAGTATATCCATAGCTCATTAGGTATTTGCTCTCCATGCGTCAATTACAGCGGCTAAAGAATCAGAAGCACCTTTTTCAGTAGGCGTTTCTTTTTTCTTTGCACGTTTTACTGGTTCTTCGATTACTGTGTCTTCTTCTTCTTCTTCTTCTTCTTCTTCTTCTTCTGGCTCTTCAGCGCGAGTTACCTTCGGCTTTGGAGCTTCTATTTTGGGGGTTGCAGTAACTCCATCCGCTTGGGCTACAGTAATTTTTGTGTAAGCTACTGCTTCTGGTGCGGTCTGCACACTGCTAACCAAATCAAACTCCTCGTCGGTCAACGAACGAATGGGGGTAAACAACAGCTCCATAGACTCTGCGTTTAAATCGTAACTAATTTTAGTTATCACTGTATCTGGAGCTTCACGGTTGCTAAACAAATAAGTTACGTAGCTTTCAAAAGGATGCTCGTTTCCTGAACCTTTACCAAACAAAGACTTAGCAGGGATATTAAACTGGTACAGATCACCCGATGTGTCTCCCGCTAGCATAATAGCTATGCGGCGTTGAAACCTACACGCTTTACCACCGTTATCGCCAGAACCTTTTATGTTCATAGCGCAGTCCGCACAGTTGCTATGTTGCTTATCAACCGCCCCGGCTTCTGGCTTAGCGCCGTCGTTAGACCAACAGTTAGGAAGAGTAGCGTCTTTGCTAGGGTCAAATTTATCTTTGTAGTATATGCGTGAAACTTTAGGCAACATATTAATAACGATAGCTTCAAACTCGTCACGAATAGGCTCACCCACTTGTTCACCGTTAATGATCTTCCTAAAGAAACCTTTGTTACTTGTCTGTATGCGGCGGCTGTATACCGTAGAACTAGCTTTTAGTTTCTCTCCTAGCGCACTACGGCGGCGTGTCGATACGCCTGTTTGGTTTTGAAAAATAGATATGGCATTACTCATTGTTATCTCCGGCTGTAGAGTTAGGTTTTCTTACACTAATTACGTACTGTCTTTTAGCCTGCAAGCCCATCGGTACAGCGTCAGGGTTATCTGCTAAAAATTCTTTCATGTTTCCGTTATGGATACGCTTTTCCAAAAGGTGGTAAGCGTCGTTATCTTTTACAAAGTTGTAAAAGCTGTCCCAATCACTAGTCCAATAACTAGAGTTTAGGCGTCTGCTTATAGTTCCGTTCGTAGTGGTCAAGCTATTGGCGTCTTGCTCGTTGCACAACTCTAGCATCTGGTCAGCTATCCTAGTTTGCTGTTCTTTTATCGTTTTAACTTTATCTTCTAGCTCGCGTATTTTATTGCGCATCTTTATGTAAATGCCTGCTAGTTCAGACGCGTTGTAAGTGCTCATCGAATCCTCCTTTTGCTTGTGGGGAGGATCAGTTTACATCTTCTGTTTACATTGTCAACAGTTTATTTCTTGCTTGTACAAATCGACTATTTTATTGTGGTTATCAATGTTGGAGCGCAACATCTTGTATAGGCGTTTTTCTACTTCACTGCCTGTTACATGCACAATAGTCATCGGGTTGTGCTGACCGGGGCGGTCTATACGAGCATTAGCTTGCAGGTAGGTTTCTACGCTAGTAACAGGGGCGTACCAAATAATTGTATTGGCGGCTGTTAACGTCAAACCGTGGGAAGCGGCTTGGGGTTGGATAATTAATACATGGGGGTCAGGCGTCGTTTGGAACTGCTGAATTATTTTACTGCGCTTGTTAATTAATACTTTGCCAGAAATAACAGAACAACTTATTTTATTTTTTGTAATAAATTTTTCAAGCAATTCAATAGTATGTGTGAACGGTACAAAGACTAGTACCTTATGGCTAGCTTCTTCAATAACTTCCAATACAACTTGCAAACGGTTCTTCACATCGAACTCAATGACTTGCTTATCATCCGTGTAGACCGCACCCCCTGATATTTGCAGGAGCTTGTTTATGTTTACCGCAGCGTTGACAGAACTTACTTGTTCCCCATCTGCTTCCATTACCATTTGTTTCTTAAGCAGTTGGTAGTATTTTTCTTGTTGCGCGGTTAGCGGAGCTTCTCGTTCTACGTGAGTCACCGGCGGTAGGTCGAGGCACTGGTCTTTTTCAAACCGTATAGCGGGTTGCAGTACTTGGTGCACAATCTTGTCCGCCATTAAAGTAGGTTTCCATTTGTACGGAGTAATCTTGTACATTACTTTGTCTCTAAACTGCCCGAAATACCTAGGAACTCTTTCGGGGTTTACTAGTCTAGCCAAGCCAAAAGCATCTACAGGAGACTGCGCAGCGGGTGTGCCAGTAAGCATCCATAGCCACTCTATGTTATCTGTAAGCTTTTTTAATATTTTCCAGCGGTTTGTTTGTACGTTCTTGTAAGCGTTAGCCTCGTCAACAACTATCATGTCAAACCCGCCATTACAAATAGCGTCTTGTACTACAGCAACACCGTCAAAATTAATAATTACAAAGTCTGCGCCCGCGTCTATTATTTTACGTCTTTGTTCTGCTGTACCATGCGCCACCGAACAGCCTCGGTGCATAGCAAAAGTAAACAAATCCTCTTGCCACGCCGACTTCATAATAGATAAGGGACATATAACTAACACTCTACTTATAAGCCCTAACTTCATTAAGTAATCCGCAGCCCAAATAACAGAAGCGGTTTTGCCTGTGCCTTGCTCGTTAAAACAAAAAGCTTTTTTCCGTATACTAAGGAACGCTGCTGTCGTACGCTGGTGGTCGAAAGGTTTATGTTTACCCGTCCACTCGTAGTCCCTCTGCATAGGAGAAGGAACACTAACACCAAGACTCGCTAACGCTTGCGATTCGGTTTGTTCCCATTTAACTGACAGCTCGCAGAAACCATCAGCATCTTCTTTAATTACCCGATGTTCCGGCACTTTCTCTGTAACTAATTCCGGCCTACGTGTCCGCAGGAGCACGTATTTATTGTCTATTATCTTCATGCTTTAAATGTCTTCTTCTTGCGTTCGCGCCTACTAGTCTCAGATACAAGGTTACCTTCAAAATCTCGTTTAAAAGAACGGTTGCGGCTAGCAGTTTCTATCCTAACCCCATCAGAGTTCTTACCGCCTTTGTCCATAGCTTTTTTGTGCGCCACGTCTTTACCGTCTCCTTTGGAAACTTTACCTTCCCGTTCGGCTTTGCGGCGCACCGTATTACGTTTAGCACGGTTTTTCTTTTGTTCTTCAGAGCCTTGGTAATTTGCGTATTCGCTTTTGTAATTTCGTTTCTTTTTGTCAGCCATGTTATCGTTTCCTATTATGTTCACATGAAGTTACGGGACAATACGCACAAAGTGGCCCGCTTTTAGCGTTCCATACATCGTGTTTTTCTGCTGCTGCTAAAGCGGTTAAAGGGTCATCAAAAATTGAATAATACGATTTTTGTAAACCCCGTCTGTGTTCCTTTTTAATAAACTCATTGCTCACTACATAAGCTAACGCAGCCTTTATGTGTTGGACTTCTGGAAAATGAGTAAATGTAGCGGCAGCTAGCATGTCTAGCTGAGCAGTGTCCGCGTACTTGGCATTTTTTCCTGTTTTATAATCGACTAAAAACGCCTTTTCTCCGTCAACTATAATTAGGTCAGCTATGCCTCTATACCATACATCTTTAGCAAAAAAAGTAGTCGGTGTATGTTCTTTACCGTCATAAGCAACGCCGAACCTTAACTCGCAATGTTTATCTCCTTCTATGGCGTTCAAAGCATTTACTATAGGGTTCATGTACTCAAACTTTTTGGGGATAGGCGTACCTTTTTTTATAAAGTTTTCCGCAACTTTGTGTACTTGGTTACCATAGAGCATAGCTTCACTACTCGTATCCTTAACATCTTTAGCTACCCTAAGGTGATAATATTTCTTAGGGCATTGTTTAAAAGTGCTGATGCTACTGTAAGACCAAGCTGTCATTTGTCACCTCCGCATCATTCATCGGTCAACACCTGTATAAAACAAGCCTCATGTTAACTCCGCCAGTTGTAAATCAGAGTCTAAAGGGCGGTCATTACACCACCTTTCCACATTCTCGTGCCGCACAGGACCAACTCCGGGGTTTCTTTGCAAGCGAGGTAGCTCTTTTAATACCTTCGCTACTGTGTCTAAACCCTCACGTAGTAAAATGCGCACCGTCATAGCGGACAGGACTGCTCTGGGGGGAGAGGTCCATCCAAGGTCAACCAACGTGTCAACGTGTTTCCAACCAAAAGCGGTAAGCGCATGTCTTACTTGTGGGTCTGAAAGATTAATGACCACCTCTACATTGCACTGCGATCTGTCGTCGTCAACCGCTTCGCTAAAAACATAAGTAATCTTGCCGTTACTAACGTCGTCCAGTCCGTCAAACTTTATAAGGTTACTCATGCTCGGTTTCTCAGCGGTTTC
>Ga0181346_1000611_pt1 | contig 15672 bp, 18 predicted proteins | sample Su13VDMM15DN_FD_130100 | JGI IMG/M metagenome (GOLD analysis project Ga0181346, IMG submission 130100) | Freshwater viral communities from Lake Michigan, USA - Su13.VD.MM15.D.N | ecosystem: Environmental > Aquatic > Freshwater > Lake | place: USA: Michigan | collected 2013-07-15 | reverse complement strand
TGTTACACGTAATAAAGATGAGCCCTTATACAATTATTTAAACGGTGAGTTTGAACAGATCCAAGTAAAAGAAGGTATGCATAATACTCCTAAACTTGATGATATGGATAAAAAATATAATCATTTAGTTTGTTGGGATGATTTAGTCCTAAGTAAATGCCTACAACCTGTAGAAGAATATTATATGAGAGCAAGAAAGAAAAACACTAGTGTAGTATTTTTAAGTCAATCATATTATGATATACCTAAATTTATTAGAAAGAATTCAACATATTTAGTATTATTAGATTTAGGCGGATCTAAACGTGAAAAGACAGCTATTCTTAATGAATGGGCATCAGATCTTGATAAAGATGAAATGAACGCAGTATTTAATGATGCTGTATCAGTGAAACTAAGACCATTAATTATTACTGGTGGTAAATGTGAAAGGAATAAAAAATATAGAAAAGGATTTTTAGATTATTACAACTTAGACGAATTTCTTAAAAACATTCCTAGAACGACTTCTACGGGACAAAAGAAGAAACAAGTTAAACCTAAATCGGATTCTGATTCTGAATAATAATAAAAGATATATTCCAATATTCCAATTTTAACTCTATTTTTGAAACTTACTATAATTATATTTATATTATACAATAACTTTGTAAAATATAAATTGGAATTGGAATTTTGGAATAAATATATTTAAAGATTAATCTTAATATATAATTAATGAGTACAATTATTAAGGAGGAAATTATTAGATTAAAACCTAATATTTCACAATCAAGTGTTAATACGTATAATAGTTTATTAAAAAACTTATATAAAAATGTTTTTAAAAATGAAGACTATGATCTAAAAAAGTTTGAAAGTACAGGACCTATTTTAAGTTACCTAAAAGATCTAGAACCAAATAAGCGTAAGACTATCTTAGCATCACTAGTTGTTATTACTGATAATAAAAGATATAGAGATCAGATGATGAAAGATATAGAAGAATATAAAGCCAATGAATCTAATCAAGTTAAAAATGATAAACAAACAGACTCATGGGTTGAGACATCAGAGATTATTGATTTAAGTAATGCATTACAAGAAAATTCAAATACATTATATAAAAAGAAAACATTAACAATGGCTGATTTACAAGATATTCAAAATTGTATTATTATGTGTGTTCTATCTGGACGATATATTCCACCTAGAAGGTCTAAAGATTATGTGGATTTTAAAATCCGTAATATTGATAAGGAAAAAGATAATTACATTGACAAAAAAGTAATGGTTTTTAATTCTTATAAAACTGCAAAGACATACCAACGACAAGAAATACCAATTCCACCAGAATTATTAAAGATTTTAAATAAATGGATTAAAGTAAACCCTACAGAATATTTGTTATTTGATTCAAATGGTAAAAAATTATCTAATGTAAAATTAGCTCAACGATTGAATAAACTATTTGGTAAAAAAGCAAGTGTTAACCAACTACGACATACATATTTAAGTGATAAATATCAAGATACAATTAAGTTAAATAAAGACATGGCTGATGATATGCAAGCGATGGGATCTAGTCGTAAACAGGAGCAAATTTACATAAAGAAGGATTAATAATATAAATATAATATGCTAAAAAGATTATTATATTTATATAATGATGGACACAATCCATTTCCAAAATTAGGTAAGGGAGGTTTAGGTTATCACCTACCACAATATAGAAAAAGAATGCATGGTGACGGTGTTTATGCAAGAGAGAATGATGCTAAAGATATAGAATATGTTGATGATATGAATCCAGATAATGTATGGTTTTATGGTATAAATGGTAATAAAACATTATTATACGATGACGATGGGGATCGTCTTGATATTGAGCCATTAAAAAATAAAATTATTCATGAAGATCGTTATTATGATCATTATAATGATTTTGGAAGGAAAAAAATAAATGATTCACATGAATATAATCAATATTACAAAAATGAAGATAATAAAAACTATATTAAACGTGATTATGATGATGAATTATTATATGATCAATTACATCATGGATATAGTAATGTTGATTTAATGAAAATGCTTAATGGTTTAGGATATAAAAATGCATCAGACTTAAATAAAGAAGAAAAAGTATTTACATTATTAGAATCAAATAAAAATAGAACTAAAATAAAAAAATTAATATCTGAAAATGAATTAATAGGTAAACAAAGTGAATATACATCAGACCAAAAAAAATATGATAAAGTAATTGAGGATATTAATGATGAAATTGGTAGTAAACTTCATCAATATTTGGTACATAAAAAAACTTTATTATTATCACCACAAGATAAAGAAAAATTACGCGAAGAATTACTCGGTAAAAAAATGTCAGGTAATATCTCTGTAATTAACGATTTTCAAATTCAAAAAGTAATTGATGGCTTTAATTTAGGAACATATGATGAAGAAAAAATACAATATAATAAATTTATAAATGAGGTTGATGCATTAACACAAACTGACTCAAAAAAATATCCTTCAAGAGGTGAGGCATATGAAGAATTAATGATGACAAAATATAAAGATGAATTAAAAGGTTTAACAAATGAACCAACCTCACAATTTACAGGTTCTGATCAAAAATCGTTATATAATAATCCTGATGGAACACCTATAAAATTTAGAACAATAAGAAAAGAACAGCAAGTAATTGTTGATATGTCTAAAAACACATTATATGATGGTGGAAATAAAGATACAGAAATTGAATTCAAATATTATCCTAATGATGATGTATGTGATATTCAAGTTGGTAAATTCACGGGAAATGGAGGTGAAACACCATATTTTCATGAAGTAAATGGAAGGTGGAAATTATATAATGTTTATAATAATACTGTAGGATGGGTCAATGAACATAATGATAAAGATTTATATGTTCATGTACAACTTGATGATGGTAAATATAAATTATCAATAACAGATTTAATAAATAATGATCCTAATTTTGATATAAATCCTATTATAAAAGATGGTAAAAAATTATTTGTAATTGATGAATCATATATATATAAATTATTCGATAAATCAAAAGATAAAGGTCATGAATATGGTTGGGTTTCAATTCGTAAAGACCAAATGGAAAAAATAAAATAACTTAAACAATAAATTAGTATAATTATATAATGCCTAAAATTGGTAAACTTGTTACAGAAGAAGAACATAATGAACGTAATAAAAAAAATATCATTGGTCCAACACCATGGAAACTAAATGATAGAGAAGCTATTGATAAATATTATAACGAATATTTAAAAGGTAAGTGTGATGAGAAAGGAAATCCTATTAAACCAAAATCAAAATCTAATAAAAAAGATATTAAAGGTATTAAAAAGTTAATATCTATGTTACCAGTAATGAAAAAGAAAGCTAAATCATCTAATGTATCAAGAGCTATGAATTTAATAGAAGATGTTATTAATGCACCAAAAAAGAAAGTATATAAAGATGATATGAATGATGTTAGAAGTATAATTAAAGAAGTTGAAAAACTATCTAAAAAGAAACCAAAAGATTTAAAGAAATTAGTAAAGGCTGATAAAGTACATTTGAAATATCACCCATCAGAACAAGATAAAAAAGAAGCAAAAATTGATGAAGCAAGTCTATTATTAAGCCCTTATAAATATACCAATATGAGTCTTGTAGATCAGTTAGCTCATAGTATGAAAACACCTGAATTTGATTCTATTGTTAAAAAGAAAGTTAAATTATATTCATATGATGTAGTAAATAAATTTAATAAAAAATATCCTGAATTAATGTTAAGATTATTTAAGACTGATAAAGCTATTGATAAATTATTATTAAAAAAGGCTAATAATATAGAAAAGAAAAAAGTGTCAGAGGAAAAAAGTACAGCAAGGAAAAAGAAGTATTCTGAAAAAGCCAAAGAAATAAGGAAGGAAAATAAGAATAAAAAATATAAACATTTAGATGACATGACTGATGCAGAATTAAAGAAATTTAATCAAGCTAGAAATTATTACATGAGAAAGTCAAAAGACAGTACAATACTACCTAAAGGATTAAACAAGTCAGATCCAGAAGGTTTAAATAACGTATGTAAAGAATTAGCTGTGAATGGATTTGATACAATGTCAGAACATCTATTTATGAAAATTTATGAAGGTTAAGTATTAAACATTAAATTATTATTCATATTAATGATTACTGAAATGTTTTGGTCATTTATGATCACATCAATTATAGCTTGTATATTAGCACTGGCACAATATCTATTTAAATCAAAATGTGATAATATTGAGTGTTGTTGTATAAAGATTCATAGATCTGTCGAACTAGAATCTAATGATCCCATACAACAAATTGAATTACCACAACCATTACAACGACAACCGACTACAACGAGAGGACCTTCATTAGATTCTTTAATAAAGAAAGTATAGGTCCAAAAGTCCAAAAATATAAAATAATTTAAAGATTAAAATTGAATAATTATATATGAAAAGAATACGTATTAAAAAAGTAGTTCATCCACCAGAAAAACCTGAACCAATCATTGAAGAACAAATAATCGATGAAGTCCCTGTTGAATATATAGTTGTTAATTAATATAGTTCCAAAAGTCCAAAAATATAGTAGTTTTTAAAACTTATTATAATTAATTTTATATTATATAGATAGCTATATAATATAAAAACATTTTGGATTTTTGGTACATGATGGTATAGAAGAGAATAATTAAAAAATAAAAATAAATAAATATCATATGATGGTTACCATCCCTTATATAGTTCTTTAAGTACTATAGTTTAGTTGTGAATAGATGTAAAAAATAAATAAAATAAAATACCTTAAAAACCCTCTATGGATACCATCTCCTTAAGTCCTAAAAATCATTTAAAGATTCTTTAACTTATATATATAATGGAACTCCCTGATGATGTCTTGATGTATCTTCGTGAATTTACCCGCCCTATCTCCCGCCCTGATTGGAGAAAGGGTGGTGCATTGAATCGTGGAAAGTATGATGATATATTTGTAAACTATATTGAATATACCTTTTACAGGATGATGAGTGCTGATGCTATAGAGGCTAATGGATATGATGAAGATCATTATATACACAAGTGGGATGACTTCATCCCAGCTGATGAGGATGAATAAAACAATTAAATAATATATATATAAAGATATAATATCATTATATATATAATGGAATTTGATACACGTACAGACTGGAGACAAGGGTGTTACTTCAATAGACGAGATAATTATACTAAAGAATATCAAAACATCACAAGTATCATCAGAGGCGATACTTTCAGTGACATGATTCTCTTTCTTTACATGATACACTGTAAGAACTTCACAATGACAGAGATAAACACCAATAAAAGGGGGTGATTATCTGATTATTAATCTTAATATATGGATAATACATCATAAATCATATATTAATATTAATTAAAAATTTTTAATTAATATGTTTATTAATAATTTGCATCATAATTCACATATTAATCTTAACTTTCGGATAATCTAGCCCCTATTTTATGGTTCTTTACCCTTTTCTTCTGTTATCTGTACACGAAAATGTGTATTCTTCCAGTATTTTAATTTAAAAATGTACTTTTATAGATCTATTATATAATTACTTAAAGATATATTATATATATATAATAATGAAACTTACAAATGAAACTGTTTTCACATCAAGTATTGTTATTGGTCTTAGTTACATATTATATTCTCACATGGATTTACATCGCAAAGTTAAAAGGGTAGATGAATATATTAATCTTATTATGTCAACTCATTTACAATATATGGAGAATAGAGATAAACAAACAGAAGATATTAAATCTATAAATGAAACATTAGAACAGATAGCTTTTGCATTACCATTTAAAGGTACAGGATGGCAAACCAAATTTATTGAAGCTAAGATTAATCGAGAGTTTGAACATCATCTAACTCCACCTGAGGTTGATCAGTTATATAATGAGTTTAAAAACAAACCTTTTTATGATGATGAATAAATAGTATATATAGTTATTATTATTAAATAATAACTATATGTTATTGATTGTATGAGGTGGGATTCGAACCCACGAAGCCGAAGCATAGGATCTTAAGACCTACCCCTTTGACCGCTCGGGAACTCATACGGTGTATTGTAATTGTCACATCAACAATACATTTATTTGTTTTGATTTGATTTGATTTATTGTTTCTTTTCTTTTTTAGTCTTCTTTTTCTTAGTTGATTCAGCTTCAGGAATTGGAGCAAGTTCAACCACTTCAATAATTTCTGGTTGGGGTTTCTCTTCTTCCTTACTAATTACTTCAACTACTTCTTCTTTAACTTCTGGAGTATCTACAGATTTTACTACTTTATCTAGTTTCTTTTTTTCGTAATATTCTCTAGCTTTAACCCTTTTGTATTCTAAAAAGTTTGGATCATTTTCTTTTCGTTTCTGATAGTATCGTTTACGTTGTGCGTTAATTTTATCTTTATTTTTTAATCTATATAATTGGGATGCTTTCTTTTGAGCAGGCGTATAAGAACTATATTTAACGGATTCAATTTCACTCATTATATATATAATGAAATTATTCCTTTATATCTATTTGTTCATTACTTTAACATCAACAGGAACTTTGAGTAAGTCAATTCCGCCTTTTTCATCTTGACTTGTTATGACGTCAATCTCTTTTCTTAATGATGGATCTTCTGACCTGAAAAAATGTTTCAATATATATTCATTCTTTTTAAAATCACATGATGTGTTAAGGTCGTCAAACATATCCATAAAGCATGAAACATCATCATATAAACTACCTGATCTGAATTTTGATGTATTAATAAAGTGACCAATAGCTAAACAATAATATCCACATGCATTATTCATTAAGCTTTGAATATCTTTTTCTGTAAATGGGAGACCTTGTGTTTTAGTTGTTTCCTTTACTGCTTTTTTAATATTCTCGCTTGGAGGTGCTCCGTATGGATCAAAGTATATCTTTTCAATTTTACCATTAGGATATTTTATGAGTTGAAGAAAAGTCCAATGAGTCCCATCGTTTTCAGATCCATCTTCATTGTGACTATCTTCTAAATTTACAAAGTAAGCTTTATTATATTCTAATGGTGCTTGAAGTTCATCTTTGAAAACAATCTCTGCTAAAGGGATATTCATCCTTTTACATAGTGTTGTTATTTGTGTATCTGTTAGTGACATTTATTAATAATATATATAAATTATTCTTTATATTGTTTATACATATAAACCATTACCCATAATATCATTACCGTCATAAGCACCTCCAGAATTAAAGTGTTGGAATTGAACAGGAAGAAAATGTTGGAATTGGAAATTTGCACTAAATGGTTGTGATACTAATGCAGGAGGTATATATGCATGTAACATACTACCTTTTAACCCTACAGTTGATTTTTCAATAGCACCACCATTCATATGTGAATGTGGTGCAAATGCATCATATCCATGACCTGCATCAATTAATCCCCTACGAGCATCAATACCGTGTTTGTGCATCAATGCACTATTTTGACTATTTAAATAATTATCCATTCCAGCACGTGCAAGACGTCCGTATCCATAACCTAATTGTTCGTTAAGTGCTTGATTTAGATGATGATTAGCATCTGAACTAATACCATACCCGTGAATACCAAAACCAGCACGAGATTTCATACTAGTGGTATCATTAAATACTCTTCCAGCTTTACCAGCGGTATCAATAGTATCGCGTAAAGTTGCGTCTGTAAATGTTTGCCAACGGTTTGCTTTTTTAAGACGTGACAATTTTCCCCCTGTCATAGGCGATGGTCCTAAAGCTGGACCTGATGCTGCCAATGTTCTAACTGGCATAGCTGTGCCTTCTCTTGCGATACCATGGGCTTCTGGACTGATAGCTTTAGCAATACCTTGATTCATTTCAATTTCTTCAGGTGATAGTTGAACCTGTGAGCCTTTACCTTTAGTAAATGCTCTACTAACAATATTATATGTTTGAGGGTGGACGAGTAACTCAAAACCTGTACCTTTTTTAATTCTGACCATTAGGCCTTTTTTAAGTTTTCTTAATTGATGTGGACTTGCGTCGATCTGAAGCGTGTGCATTAATAATTAAATCATTATCTTTTTAAATGATTTAATCATTATCTAATTATTAATTAATATTATCTAATTATTAATTAATAATTTCTTTAGTTTTTAAACATAGAACAAGTAACTTATAATATATATATTATTATTACTTTATATATATTATATATAATATATATAAAATATATTTTTAAAAAACATTTTGAAAAAATTGTCACTGATGTATTCCTTATACACGGGCCCCTGTAAGAATATCGATAGATATCTTTACACCATATTCAACGAATACATAATAATCACATGCTTTAGAACTTAAGTTTTGTCCAACAATTTGTACAGATTTAGGTACACCCATTTCAACCGGTAACATGCGTTCAACATTTACATAGTAATAACAATGAGACATATCAAAATCTTCACGTCCAACTAATCCAGAAGTTAATCCATCTGTTAAACCACCATTTACAGCATTTTGACCATAAAGTTGGTTGTTAAATTGTTCGAAATTATATTTCTGAAGGTTATAGATGGCGTTCTGTCCGGATATTTGCACGTTGAAAGAAGTTAGATGACATAACGGTGAGGTATTTCCAGTCCCTGCAGGATCAAAAGGACTTTGGAATACAGGAAAACCTTGTGCAAACCCAGTATTTGAGTTATTAACAGCCCCAGTTTTAGCACATGCTGTAGTAGTTGTATTAGATGCAGAAGCTGAATAAAACGGTAATAATAAGATTGATTTAATATTTGCAATACCATTTGTAATAAGCTGATTAATAAATTGACCTGTCGGAATATTAATAATTTGATATTGGTATACATCAGTATAGTTAATTTGTTTAATAGGTGATGATAAAATAGCTTGTTCAAATGGAGGGTTAAATGTATATGCTGGAATATATAAATATACACTTTTAGCTAACGGACCTGTAGTAATACCAGCAATACCTGATAAAGTTTGATCTAAACATGTAGCACCTACGGAAACATTCATAATAAATGTAGCTTTAACACCAATAGATCCAGCAGTAGATGCGAATGTATTTGTTACTAATCCAACACTACCATTACCAGTAGCTGGTGAAGCAATCATTAAAGGATTTACACCACCAATAGCATTAGATACACTTGTGCAATGAAAATTGGCAAGTGAAGGATTTCCAGCTGTTCCATCTACAGCTGTGTTTAATGCACATACAACAGTAGATGAAGTATTATTTAAATTTAATGTAATTTTCATAAACACACCTTTAAGTAAAGGACACATATTGAAAAAACTATGAACATGTTTAAGTTTAATAATACCCATAACAGCAATTTGTAAAAGTGGTGCTGTTGTAAAAGTAACAACAGCAGCATTACCAGCAGTTCCTGCAGCATTGGAAATAACTGCACTAATTTTATTAACAATATATGATTTCCATAATAATGTTAAAGAACCAGTTCCGTTAAATAATAATGATGAAAAATTTGATGAAGTTCCACCTTCAGCATATGTATCAAGAGCACATAATAATCCATCACCATCAAAATTGATGTTTCTTTGTCTTGTTAAAAATCCATTGTTACCACATGCTGATTTAAATGAATTAAAACGACCGGATAAAGATGAAGCACTTAATTCATTAGTATTATTTGTTGTTCCATTCATAAAAGCATCTGTTGCGATTGCTGGTGGTGTTCCTACAGCTGTTCCAGCACCAAAAGATTGAAAGAATTGAAATGAATCTGAATCATCAGGAAAAAACCCAATTTGTGCACCCTGACTTATAATATCTTGATATGATAGGGAGGTCATCAGTTTAAAAGTATTCCACATATTTATGTAAGGGGTTTGTTGGCAAGTAGTGCTACCGTTGTAATCCAGTGTCATACTATGAATAATTGTTCCGAACCAATTCTTAAGCCCTAAAGCATAATCGGCACTGTTAGCTGCTGTAGCCCATTTGCAAAATGTTTGATTTGCTGATGTTACAGCTGTTGTTACACCTGTTCCATTTGCTGTCATTGAAAGATTGCCTAAAGGTAATCCCATTGTCAACAGTAAGGGCACTGCCAAATAGGCTTCTCTGTAGCTCATATACTTGTTTGAGTTTGAGAGCTGACTCGTATCGATAATCGATTGAGAATTTGAGTAATTTTGATTTTGGTTGTCTAAGATGTTAACCCAGTCTTTTCTAACGAAGACATTGGGGCTTCCTTCCACTTCTTGGGAAAGGTCAAATACTAGTTTATCACACATTAGGAATAATAGTTTATTAATCTTTAAATATCTTTAAGGATTGATAAAATAATAATATAATTACATATGCATAACAATGTTTTTTCTTACTGCGTTAACTGGTGGTGCAATATTTAAATTTGATAATTTTGAATTTAAACTTTTAGGTAATCCTTTACCCTGTGATACACCAGCACGGGTATAAGGATTAATTCCAGTAGTTGAAATATAATCATCTATATCCATGTATGATGATGCACCTCCAGCACCTCCGGTTCTTAATAGGACTGAACCCATCCCCTCACCTTTAACAAATTTCATACCTTTGTGATATGCTGATAAGGCACTTAAATTAGACGCATTATGATGCGGTAACTGTATTAATCTAGTTGTATTATATACCATTAGTATTTAAAAGATGTTTAATCTTTAATTATATTTTAAAAGTTAATTTTTCTTTGATTAATATATTACGCATTTTAAATACAGCTTTTAACATATTATCTAGTGTAGCTAATTTTGAATTAATAACTTTTTCATGTTGTAGTTCTGTATCATTTTTTAAATCATTAAATAATTTAGTTTTTTCATTGTTAATATCAGTAATAAGTGTATTAAGTTTTGATTCGTCCATTATATATATAATATATTATTTGTTTAAATATATATTATATTATTATTGATTACCTAAAAAACTTTCATTTTTATCTCTGATAGTTAATAATATAGTCATATTAGGGTCATTAATTGCAATTGCTTGAAGGGTAGGACTTAAAAATGTAAGACGTAACTCATTATAAGTTCCGTCTATTAATTTATTCCACATAAAATTAGGTGGTTTTTCAGATATTAATTCTCCTACACCTACATTACTGTTTAAACTGTATATAATGCTTGATGGTTGTGTATATGGATTATTAATATTTGATAATGAAAATAATAAACTACTATTTGGTTGAACTTGTGGGGCTAAGTTAGATAAATATGAAATTGTATTTACTGAATTTACTGAAGCATAATTTGTTGATGCTGAAGGTGTGGCAAATGTAATACCACCTCCAACATTATTAGCACTAGCAAATCCAGCAGTATAACCTACAATTGCATTAAAAGCCGATGGAAATGTTACGACACTATTAAACACGACTGTAGGCCATCCAGCAGGCGGGACTGTTCCATTAGTTGGGGTTGTTGTAGGAATTTGATAAGTATTTAATTGGACTGCGTAACGATTAGCATTAATAATTAATTCAAAAGGATAATAATATGTTCCTGATACTGTCCAATATGTGCCATTTTGTAGACATGTATATTGAATAAAATTATTAATTGCTGATATATCCCATAAACCGTCTGGGATAGTCACAGTATATGTTTGGTTTGTTGTTCCATTCCATGTATATGTAAATGTATTATTTAAATATACTGCTGTTATGTTAAACCATGAGTAATACATACTAATACTACTTACGGCTATATATTTGTCTTTAAAAACTACTGAATTAGGAAATTTATACACTAATTTGTTGTTTAATCCATCTTGCACAATATTAGTGCCATTCATTACTATTACGAACATTATTTATATATATTAGTTTGTTTTTAAATCTTTATGTATTATTTATGAAACATATATTTAGCACGTCTAATATTGTCGTTTTTTCTCATTGTAGTTTTGAGACCTACACCAAGCCCATGACCCATCATAGGAATATCATTAATATGATCAGATGATGATGTATAAGGTGTTTTAATTGATGGGTAATGTTCAAACCCTAAGTTAACGGGAACTTGTGACCCTCCAAAATAAAATGGAGGTCTATACATCTCTGACGACATTTGTGGTAGTTGTTCATTAAGATGATCTAATTTTATATGATAATTGTATATACCGGACATTATCCTTATATATGATTTTATCTTTATATATTTATTATTCCAAAAATCCAATTCCAATTTATATTTTATAAAGTTATTATATAATATAAATTAAAGTATACTAAGTTTTAAAAATAGAGTTAAAATTGGAATATTGGAATTATTAATAACCTAACTGAATTAAGTCTTCCATAATTTCCTGACACTCTCTTTTAGGTAGAGATCCATTCTTAGATAATTTTAATAATAATAATTTAAATTTTTTAATAAGAACAGATGAATCATTGCCCGCTAATATCTCGCCTTTCATCACATTAAATGAATGAACATCTTGTTCCATTGAATCCTTGGATGGTGTAGGAACACTCAATTTATCCATAATTCCGGCTTTACTTGAGACTATATGTAAATACTCTTTTTCATCTTCTGATAAATTAGATAGTTCATTAAATTTAGGAACACCTCCACCAATAATGGTTTTAATTACATTAGATAAATTTCTAGATATTTTTTTAGATGGATAACCTTTGACACCATAACCTTTGACATGTTTAAATGAAAATATATCATCATCTAATCTATTTTTATTAATAATATATTTACCAAATGGGACATGTGTATGACCTTGTTTGATTCCTTGTGTGTTATCAATACGTTCAGAAATTGATTTAACAATTCCAGATCCTCTCGGTCTTCCAGCTCTACCAATATTTGCTCCTACCATTCTACCTAATCTTGCAGGATCATTACGAATTGCTGTTCCTAATGTACCTCTTCCAAATGTTACAGAACCATTTGTATAATTTATATCATAACCACGTGTTAATGAATTAATAATTGCAAGTATAAATGCTCTGCTATAATCTGTATTTGCTGGAGTATCCCAATTTGGATATTGAGCATCCATTTGTGCTTCAAGTTGTGGTAGCAATGCATTAATACGTTGCTGAAATTGTGCATTTGTATAAACAACATTTACATTATCATTTACAATAGCATTTAAACCATTAGCTAAATTAGTTAAATAATCACTCGTCATAATACCAGCCGATGGTAACGGCGGTCCTCCAGCTGCAGGGACACCACCAGCTGCAGGAGGTGGGGCTGGTGGTAATACTGGTGCAACTCCACCATTAGCAGCAATAAGCTGTCCTGTAAGATTATACATTCTAGTACTTTCTGATACTTCAGGTAGTAATGATGTAAGATTTGTAAGAAGTTTGACAGTTAATTCTCTATTTTCATTTTCAAGAGATTTAGTAATTTGTTCTAAAATAGTTGATAAAGATTGTGCCGATGGTAATGTTGATGTAAATTTTAACCATTCTGTAAATCCAGATTGATTAATGGCTATTTGATTCATACCATTAGCTGGATTACTAATAAAATTAAAAACATCTCTCATATCATTATATCGTTGTGTATCCATAACACGTGTTAACGAACTAAATTTATTTTTAATTTCTTGTGCAAATCTCATAATTGATACATCTAAAGGACCTGCTGGAAGAGTATTTCGTGATGTTTGTAATCTATAATTAATTTCATTATATTTAGCGTTTAATGTCGTTAAATCATTAGGTAAAATACCCGCATTAGCACTATTTGTAGGTCTATCAAATGCACTTTTAACACTAGAATTTAAACTCCTAGTTGAATTATATGTTGATTGTAAAAATAAATACATTTGTTCAGCATCATTTGTATTTCCTTCAATTCCTAAAGAATATTTTTTCTTTAATTGTGTAACTAATTCAGGTGTATTTTGTGCAAACCATGTGAAAAATGATCCATCCCCATTTAATGGTGATGATTCAACACGTTGTATAACTAATTGAACCATTTGAGGTGTTGCTAATCCTTTAAAATCACCAATAATTTTAAGTTTTAATTTTTCCACATCCATTAAAATTTCAGCTGTTGTTCTCATGTCTTTCATTGTAGATTTTGGAGGCAAAGCTCCAGTTTCTTTATATATTTTATTAGCTTGAAAATTCATATCATCTATATTTGCCCTAAGACTTAAGGATTCCATATATTCATTTCTAAAATTTTCAATGTCTTTAGCATACCTATAAGGTTGACCACTCATATTATTATTTATTAATAATAATATGTGTTTAAATGTCATTTAAGAATACACTGGGTATGATGATACATCAGACCCACAATGAAATAATTTATCATTACAGATTCTATTAAATTCATCAGTAATTTCTTTGATCATATCATTGTCATAATCTTCTTTTAATGATTTCATGTTATTTTTAAATTTTTCAATTTGTAATGGTTGTAGATTTGATAAGTTATATAATGGATGTAAATTCAAACGATCACATGTAATAACTTTAAACATAAGGACTAAATTTTTAATTTTTTCTTGTTTAAGTTCTTCTTCAGTCTTTAAAACAATAACTTCTTCTTGTTCTTCTTTTAGTAGCTGGTCTGCTGTTTTAGTATCTTTTATCATATCTTTTTCATAATCAGTTGGTTCTTGATATGGTATATCTTTAACCCATTCAATATCTGTTTTATATATTGTATCAGAATTTTGAATTACATTTGATTGTTCTTCAGTATTTTCCATTATATATACTATATAACTGTTTCTTTAAACTGTTTTTTAGAGGCTTTTATAGAGTTTAAAGGTGGTTTTAATTCGTCAATAATCGATTGTTCAAAAAATGTCCCTTCAGATAATAAGTTTATATCTAATTCATGTAATTTTGTAAAAGTAAAATTATCCCATCCTCCATGATTACGTATATACACATATAATTTACACCAATATAATTTACCTACCCTATTTTTGACATTCTTTTTATGATGACTTTTACGTCTTGATAAATTTAATGTACTACCGATATAAAATTGATCTTTATCAGTATTATTTTCTATTTTATATATATAAATTTTCATAATATTATATATATAGAATAATTAATCCTTACTTAGTTTTACGCATTGCTCTAATTCTAGCCATATGGTCTTTAGCTTCTTGAGATCCTTTTTTAAATCCTGATCCTTTTTTACCTCTGTTATCCATTTCATACATTGCACGATTTGCAGCTGAATTAAGTACACCAGCTGTTGAATTAACTGCAGCATTTTTAAGCATCTTTCCACTTGCTCCTCTTCCATTTACTTTTCTATCTGCTTCAACAAATGCATCAATCCAATCTTGATCTGTAACACCTTCTTGACTTTCTCGCCATCTTTCATTAGGTCCACAACCTCTAATACCAAAACCCAATTTTTTAGTATTGTATCCTCCTTTATTGTATATATCTAATGATTTATTTGTATCTTTCATAGCTTCAGCATTTGTGTATTTTTCGTTATCTTTTGCCGCTCTTGTTTCTTCTTTAGTCATACCATCATTACCGCCTTTCTTTTGAAATCCTGCAGTGCTAAATAATTCACCGCCTTTAAATTT
>Ga0181346_1000610_pt1 | contig 15678 bp, 23 predicted proteins | sample Su13VDMM15DN_FD_130100 | JGI IMG/M metagenome (GOLD analysis project Ga0181346, IMG submission 130100) | Freshwater viral communities from Lake Michigan, USA - Su13.VD.MM15.D.N | ecosystem: Environmental > Aquatic > Freshwater > Lake | place: USA: Michigan | collected 2013-07-15 | reverse complement strand
GTAATGAGATTCAAAAGGCATATTTAGAAAGCTATAGCGAGTATGGTCAGAACCTTTTTGATCGCTATGTTGAATATGCCGATGCATGGATTCAGGATATCGAATTTAAGGACCCCGATAACGGACTGCTTATGGATCGTAAGCTTCTTAATGACGAACTTGAGAAGATTGAGAAGTCAGCTGGTATTGCTAATCCTAAAGATTTCCGTAATGAGATCGTTAATTTTTGTTTGAGAGCAAGAGCAAAGCTAGAAAATAATGGAAAGAATCCTGTATGGACAACATATTCTATTCTAAGGGATGTTATTGAAAAGAAAATGTTTAGTCAAGTTGAGGACCTGCTACCTGTCATCTCTTTTGAGGGTAAGAAGGAAAAAGATCTTGAGCGTAAGCACAATGATTTTATTCTTCGTATGAGAGATAGAGGTTACACAGATCGCCAGATACGCAGACTGGTTGATTGGTATATGAGAGTCAGAAAGAGCGCTTAATATGTCAGTCATAATTGATCGTAGGTTAAACCCTCGCGACAAGGCAATTAAAAATCGTCAGAAGTTTATTCAGCGTAGTCGTGAACAGATAAAGAAATATGTAAGAGACGCTATTGATAACGATTCAATTAGTGATATTGAGAAAGGAAAGATACGTGTAAAGGTCAAGGGTATCAATGAACCAACCTTTCAAAAAGACAGAACAACTGGTGATAAGAAGTATGTGCTACCAGGTAATGAAGAGTATGTTGTAGGTGATTCAGAGAAAAAGCCACAACAGCAAAGTGGTAAAAAAGGTAGCGGTGATCCTAGTGATGACGGACAAGGTGAAGACGGTTTTGAGTTTGTTTTAAGCTCTGATGAGTATCTTGATTTTATCTTTGAGGATCTGGAACTACCACATCTAATTAAAAAGCAGATGAAGGATATGACAAAGGTGAAACCACATAGAGCTGGTTTCACCAATCAAGGCAATCCAAGTCAACTAGATATTATTCGTAGTCTCAAAAACAGTCTTGGTAGACGTATCGGTTTAAACAGACCAAAAAACAATCGTATTGAAGAGATTGAACAGCTCTTGAAAAAAGAGCATACTCCAGCCAGTCGCACTGCATTAGAAAAAGAGTTGATGGAACTAAAGCGAAGACAGAAAGCTATTCCATGGCTAGATCCTTTTGATGTTAGGTATCGTAATTTTAATATGGTACCACAACCTATCACTCAAGCTGTCATGATTTGTATTATGGACATCTCTGGATCAATGGGTGAGTATGAAAAGAATATAGCAAAACGATTCTTCTTTCTACTACACATGTTTCTCAATAGAAAGTATGAGAAAGTGCAAATTGTTTTTATTAGACATCATACATCGGCAAAGGAAGTAGATGAAGAAGAATTTTTTCATAGTAAAGAAACTGGTGGTACAATTGTATCATCTGGATTAAAGTTAGCAAAAGAAATTATTGATACTCGCTACAACGTAAATGATTGGAACATATACGTCGCACAGAGTAGTGATGGTGATAATACCATGAGTGATAATATTGAAACAGATAAGGTATTAAGAATAATCATGCCTATCATTCAATACTTTGCTTATGTTGAAATAATGAATGAAGATCCAACACCCTATAACTACTTTGGAAAAATATCATTATTAAGCACTTTATATAAAAAGATAAAGAAAGATTTTACACATCTGGCAATCTGTAATATTGACGGGCTGGGCAACATTTGGACAGTGTTTAAAAAGCTATTTCAAAAGGAAACCTCATGAGCAATAAGCTTCTTTTTACCGGTAACGAATGGTCGTTTCAAAAGTTACAAGCTGCTGAATCTGCTATTGCAGAGATTGCCTTTGAGGAGCTCAATCTTAATATCTACCCGAATCAAATAGAAATAATTGGCTCAGATCAAATGCTAGATGTGTATGCATCTAGCGGTCTTCCTTTAATGTATAGTCACTGGAGCTTTGGTAAGCATTTTATTCAACAGACACATTCATACCGCAAGGGGTATAGTGGCCTTGCTTATGAGATGGTAATCAACTCCAATCCCTGCATCAATTATCTCATGGAAGAGAATTCAATGATGATGCAATCACTGGTTATTGCGCATGCTGCTTATGGTCATAATCATTTCTTTAAGAACAATTATTTGTTCAAGCAATGGACAGATGCTGACTCTATAATTGATTATATGGCATTTGCTAAAAGCTATATTAACAAGTGTGAAGAACAGTATGGACCAAAAGCTGTTGAAGAGCTGCTTGATGCCTGCCATGCTATTATGGATTATGGAGTAGATAAGTATAAGAGACCATTAAAGCTCAATAAAGAAAAAGAAAAGGAAAATCAGAAGAAGCGTGCTGAGTATGTTCAGCAACAAGCAAATGAATTGTGGGACACATTCCCAAAGAAGAAAAAGAAGAATAACAAAGAAGAAAAAGAAGAACAGGGAGATGTGTTTCCTAAAGAGCCTCAAGAAAATATTATGTATTTCATTGAGAAATATAGTCCAAAACTTGAGAGCTGGCAGCGTGAGATAGTGCGCATTGTAAGAAAGATCTCTCAGTACTTCTATCCACAGCGTCAGACAAAGGTGATGAATGAGGGGTGGGCTAGTTTTACTCACTATTATATTATGAATCGTTTATGGGAAAAAGGATTAATAGGTGATGGTCACTATCTAGAATTCATTCATAGTCATAGCTCTGTACTTAGACAGCTTCCACACACCCATCCACATTATAGTGGATACAATCCTTATGCACTTGGGTTTGATATCTTTACTGATATGCGCCGAATTTGTAGCGAACCAACAGCTGAGGATGAAGAATACTTTCCACACATTGTAGGTAAGCCATGGCTAGAAGTTCTGCAAGATGCTGTTAGAAATTATCGCGATGAGAGTTTCATATCACAGTATCTTGGACCAGCTGTAATAAGAAAATGGAGAATGTTTGAACTTACTAATAACCAGGCTGACGACTTTGTTACTGTAACAAGTATTCAGGATAAGCAAGGTTACAATAATATTAGACAGAGTCTGAGTAAGCAATATAGTGCTACAAGTTTTACTCCAGATATTCAAATTGTAAATGCAAATCTTAAAGGATCAAGAGAGCTAGAGCTAATGTATACCCCCCATGATGGGTCATTACTAGTTGAATCAACTAAGCCCCAGGTACTTGATCATCTAAAATACCTATGGGGGTATGATGTAACAATTGATGAGCTGTCAACATTATCAAACGGCTTCGATATTTAATTAGCAAGAGGATTGTCTAAAGACTTCTGTATCTTTGCTTCTAAATCTTTTTGAACAGTTTTAATACGTGATGTTGTTTCTTTATCAATACGGTTTATATTATCATTAACCTCTTTGACTGTCTCGTCTGAATATCTTCTCACCTCTCTAATAGTGATCTCAACTTCCTTTCTCATATCTTTTACATCCTGTGTAACATCGCGTTGAAACTCACGATTAGATCTTTCAAGATCTTCAACAACCCCCTCAAGTGTTCTCAGATCATCTTTAAGATCATTTTTAATATCTTGACTATACTGTACAGTTTTATCAACATTTTCCTGCGCAACAGCTACTCTTTGCTCAATACCACTTAGATCAGGTGCCACATAGTTTTCAATTTGCGCTTTCATATCCATATAATCTCTGTATATAAACGCTCCTCCCCAAACACCACCAGCAGCCGTAGATAAAGCAGTCAATACAGCAAATATTTTCCCACCAGTAAACTTAATACCACCAATCTCAATTGATGTGCCTGGATTTTCGTTCTCGTCTGACATATCTTCTTCCTTATTTGTTGTATTGATCATCTACCATTTGCTGATGTATATAATCGTTCTTTATATTTAACTGTCTGAGAGCTCGTTGGTTATCAGTAGGCTTTTGATCTTTGTATATTTCTTTCTCTTGGTAGAAATTGGCGTCAATAAGCTTAGACTGTAAATAACTATCAAACGCAACGTTTGTTTGAGCAAGCATATTAATATCAACACCTCCCTCAGCAGCATCGTTATCTTGAGTATTCTTATTTACTGTTTCACGCATGTCTTGATCTTTTTTATCTTCTTGCTGTGCTTGACCAGATGCATTAAGTAGGTCGTTAATTATGTCCTGTTTGTTTTTATTTTCTTTTTCTCTGATATCATCCTGTTCTATAACGTCTGGTATATATAGAGCTGATTGCTTTTCATCTTGATCAGAATAAGCTTCTTCATATGCTGTTACAGGTAATCCAGAAGCATTCTTACCAGCTATACCGCCATATGTCACAGTTGTTGATATTAGCGCTAACATGTTGTCAGAAGACGTCGCGATATATTGTTGCAACCCTTCATCGATACCATTTGATGTTGCTGCCTCACTTATAGATTGCTGAATAGATTCATTAGCTATTGTAAGAGCTATTTTCTCTGTTTCAGCAATTGCAGACTTGGCGATTGCAAGAGTGTCTATTGTTTTCTTTTCTGGTCCTATCCCGGCAGAGTCTCTGGCTACATCCGGTACACCGTTCTCAATCACAACCGAGCCAGTTGATGACATAGACACACCACCAACATCTGTTCTAACGTCTGTAAACGTGCTTGTGCTATCACCAACAACACCAGCAGCTGGTGATGGTTCTGCTACAGTATTTGTAGTAGGATCTGGTGTTGTTGGTTGTGATGTGGTTTCTTCAGTAGAGCCTAGCACATTCTGTAATGCATATGCCTCACCATAACCCTGGCAAACTGAATCATATAATGGATTAGCAGAGCACTGATAGTTAAAAAAAGCTTCTGCATACCCCTCACATGATGTGCTAAACAAAGGATTGGTATCACAAGGATCAGGTGCGTTTGTTTGAAATACAAGAGTTGTATAATCAGCTTGTTGGTTACTACCAATACCCGTATAAAACTGATAAAATTCACCTTGCTGTAGATCCCCAGTAATACCCATTGTAATATTGTGGTATTGTACATTAATATCGCCATATATTATTGAGAAAGTATTATCACTTCTCAACTCAATTTCAAAGGAGTTGTAGTTATTTGAACCATACTCATTAATATTATACCAGCCAAATATTATACTGCTATTTGTGCTTAGTGAATAGAAATTTCTCTCATAGCTAATTAAATCTGTCCATAGCGGCATAATTTTATAATTAAAAGCTTCACCTGTAGTAGTGTTTAGATCACCACCATTACAACAAAACGACTGCCAGGATGGAGTTTGAAATCCAAGCACCCCGTTTGAATACATCCAAGCATGATCAAATGTCTGAGAGAAAAATGTAAAGTTAAATGGTAGACTAATAAGCGGGCCTGTACTATCATCATAGATCTGATATGATGTAGCTAGAGGGTTGCTGTTAATATAATAAAGAGAGCTAGCATCCTCCCCTGTTAATATAGTAACAGATGCTCCACCAGCAAATGTCTGTGTTGTCTCACTGGCGTTAGCAGTAGAGAACAACACAGCACATAGTAATACAAGTGACAATATATTCATTAGAATAACAAATGATAAATGCGCCATAGAAGTCTTAATTGAAAGCTAGACTTCTCTTCTTCAGGGATCTTATCTTTATTATTAGCCCATTGAACTTTAGCTTGCTCACCAATTTCGCCGTTGATTGGGCATGGTGTGCCAGCATTTATCATAGCATCATACACTCTACGATCTTGGCAGAGAGTAGAAACAGCAGCCACTTTCATGCCCATATCATACAGATACTTTGCTAGCTTTAGACGTTCACAATTGAGATCTCTTACAGTGCCACCGCCAGACACACCAAGGATTTGTGTCTGTACAGCTCCTGATACACCTGTTGTACACAGATCCAAGTTCCCACCAGACATCATCGATGGAGCAATTGCTGTTGGAGGGGGAGATTCAATCTTCTGCCTTACATCAGAATTGTTGTAATTACTATTAGTTGAATTAACATTCTGATCTGTCTTATTAACGTTCTGATTGGTAGATATGTTTTGATTAACATTTCTATTATCAGATGTCGTGTTAGAATTAGTAGAACTGTTATTGTTAGTATTAGTAGTTACTGTACCGTAGTTAAAATTAGTATTAGTACCTGTGGATGTGTTTGTATTGTTGTTATTATTTGTATTTGTACTGGTTGTTGCATTATTATTGTTATTAGTTACTTCACCATAGCTGTAATTGGTGTTAGTACCTGTTGATGTGTTAACGTTAGTATTAGTAGCATTGCTTTGAACAGCTGTCGTGTTGACATTATTGTTGTTATTATTATTCGTACTATTGCTATTAACAGTACTAGTAGATGTGGATGTGTTATTAGTGTCAACTAATGACGTTGAATCATAACTTAACCCAACTAAGGGGTACAACAAAACCATAGCAAAAAGACTGTATTTAAACATCTTTTGCCTCGTTTTAGATAGTTTTTGTTTATATTTATAGCATAAGACATTTATAAACAACATTGTTTTATTATAAATATGTATATCAACAACCTGCCGGAGAGCATATTTATGGTTAAAACATTTGCACAATTTGTAGAACATTCTTATATGAAACAGATCGATGAAGAAACTATTGAAGTTCTTACAGAGATAGTAGAAGAACATGAATTGACTGAAGAACAAACTGATGAACTTATTGCTGAACTATTTGGTATTGGTAGCACAGCCAAGCGTATCGGTGGTGCAATTGCTCATCCTTTTAAAGTAGTTCATGCTGGAGTTTCTGGTGCAGCTGCTCGTATTAAGCAAAAAGTTTCTAATATTGCTGGTAAAGTTAAAGCCAAAAGCTCTACTATAGATCAGGCTGCCGCTAAGAAATTGCAACTTCAGAAAATGAATCAAGGTAAACAAAAGTCTGATGTTTATAAAAAAGCTTCAGGTGGTATGAATCGACCAACCCCAGTAAAGAAGATGTCTGATGCAGATAAAGTTCGTTTAGCTGCTAGAAAATCTGCTGGTAAGCCAACTACTTCAGTTGCAAAAGCAAAAACCCCTGCTGCTAGACCAACAAAGAAGATAAGCCCAATCAAGTGAAGTCTTTTCTTCAATATATCTCCGAGGTAAAGCACCCTCGTCGTGTACGTACAATCAGGCGGGGGAAAGCCAAACAACCTTCTCAAGCAAGAGAATCTGATTGGCCTCCATTTATACCAGAGCCACCTGGAACTACTACGAGCACCGGAGTAGCAGAGGAGCAAGAACCTAACGAGCCTACTCCTCCTCGTAATGCTACTCCTCTTCCTAAATCTGATCCTCCTCCTAAGAAGAAGGCCAAGCCATCGAAGTCAGTTAGCGACAGCAGCACTGGATTCCTTGGCTTGTCTTCTGGTCTCCCTCCTACTTCTTTTTAAAATTAGTAGTGTACTTATTTTAGTAAATATAGCATAATGCTTCTATATTAACGGAGGCAATATGCAAAACTACTTCAAACATAAGTTCGATCCCTTCGATAAAGAACATCTCAAGAGCTATCAAAAGTTCTTGAAGACTTGTAATTGGACAACTGGTTGTCCTTTTCAACTCGAGTGGCCGTATAAGAACGTGCCAACCATGATCCAAAAGAAGATCATCGAAGCCTATCTAGACGACATCATTCAGACCAGTCCTCTTAAGAAAAAGATCGCCTAGACTGTGTACTTTATTTAATAAAATATATATAATTACTTTATAATGAAGAACAACACAAAGAAGATTGAAGTCCTTAAGGAAACTACTGATTGGGCTTTCCCTAATCATACGTATGTCCTTGAGAATGGCCGGCTTGTGGCATACAAGCGTAAGGGATGCAATGAGCTCATGCGCCTGTCTCCCTGTACATTCATTAAGAAGCGCAGAACTTTTGTGAATGTAAAGGGAGAAGAGCTCAAAGAAATTATGCATGCGCTGTGTACTTAATTTAGTAAATACTGTATAATTCTACTGTAAATTGAAATAAACGAGGATATAAATCATGACTAGTATGGTTGAAACGATGGCTTACGCTGGTGAAGTGCCTTGGCACGGGTTAGGAACGCGAGTTCCGGCTGATCTGCATCCTAAGCAGATGCTTGAAAAGGCTGGTCTTGATTGGACGGTTCGTAAGGTTCCGGCATATGCAGATGTGGCTGGTCAGCGAGTTGCTGTAGGTCGTTCTGCTCTTGTTCGCGACTCTGACGATTCCATCTTGGACGTAGTGTCAGACGATTGGAATGTGCTTCAGAACCATGAAGCGTTTGAGTTTTTCCACGACTTTGTAGCGAATGGCGACATGGAGATGCACACTGCTGGCAGTCTTCGCGATGGCCAATTGGTTTGGGCTCTTGCCAAGGTGAATGATGGTTTCGAACTCTTTAAGGGTGACCAAGTCGATAGCTATCTTCTTTTTAGCAATCCGCATCGTTATGGTTGGAGCATAGACGTCCGCTTCACTCCGATTCGTGTAGTGTGCAATAACACTCTTACTCTTAGCTTGAACACTGCGAGTAAGAACTTTGTGAAGGTCTCTCATCGTCGCCAATTTGATGGTGATATGGTGAAGGAAACTCTTGGTGTGGCTAAGGAGAAGTTGACTACTTATCGTGAGATGGCACAATTCCTTGGTGGTAAGCGCTACACTGGTCCTAAGTTGGTCGAGTACTTCAAGACTGTTTTTCCTGTGACCGGTGGTCCTAATAAGAAGAAGGAGCTGAGCATCTCTGCTTCGAAAGCTCTTAATGTGATTCATACTCAACCTGGCGCAACCTTTGCTGAAGGAAGTTATTGGCAAGCCTTTAACGCCGTCACCTACATGATTGACCACAAGCTTGGTCGCAGTCAGGATAATCGACTGACTTCTGCTTGGTTTGGTCAAGGCAAGAAGGTTAAGGCTGATGCTCTTGAACTTGCTGTGCAGATGGCGCAGGCTGCATAGTCCTTCTGATGAGACCTAAGTGGTCGAAACGGGAAAAGGATATCCCGTCAAGGACACGCACCGAGACCTTGTGGTGTATCGGTGACGCGGGGAATTCCCTAGGAAGAATGTAGGCAGATGAAAGAGTCTTGTCGGAGATGATCGGCCGCGCCTCGCCATCGTACATTCTTAAACTACACGTCTTCAACCAATCAGTCATGCAGCTACTCACGTCAGTGAGGCAATCAGACTGTGATGACGCTGGATACTGTAACCAGTACCTATTTACTTATAATCATAAGAGGTGTAAGATGGCTATAGTAACGATGTATGATCCGCCAAGAGGTTGGATGTACGGTTTTCCCCGTGCAATTCCAAAAGAAGTAGAAGCAAATGCCGCTACGAATCCAACGGTTATACACGATTGGATAGTTGAGTGCGGCTATCCGCAGGCTCTTATTGAATCTTTTGGCGATTATTTCTATTGTCGATCTTGGGAAGAAGACGATGAACAACACGACGTCGACGGCTATACTTAATATGACACGCTTGCAGATTTGGTGTATCGCTTGGATAGATCTATTGGTCGCCTTAGTCATTATTATTACTGGTGCCCGTATCTGTCTCGATTGGCATTTGCGAATTCGCTTACATATACAAGCACAACTAACACAAAACCAAGAAAACGAGGTAATCGGCATATGAACAAATATTTGGTTGAGACTGTGAGTATTTTTAGAATGCGTTACGTTGTAGAAGCTAAAGAAGCAACTCATGCATGTGATGAAGTCGTCATATCGCTGAAAGACACTGATTTTAATGAATTCTCTCAAAATCATATGGACGAAATTATCTCGTCCGTCCGTGAAATCACTGACGAAGAATATTTGAAGATTTTTGATGAAGACAATTCTTACATTAAGGATTGGACTGATGAACAGAAATTTCAATTCGTTCAGAAGATTGATTATGATAAGTATAATACTTATGAAGAATCTGATTCTTCGTGTAAACATACTTTGGTAGATGCTGAATGCTGTGGCCTCTGTAATCCATAATGCATTATAATGACTACCGCGTTGATGTGTATCTCAAGAAGTGATGTACTTAAATAATCGTAATAAGTATAATGGATACATCAAATGAATAAAGAAATGAACATGGATAATGTGAAGATTGGTGATCGAATTCGTTATGAGTCTGCTGCTTAGTGATTTAATGGGACTATGGTGAAACGGTATCACAGCGGTCTTTTAAACCGCAAATTCTGGGTTCAAGTCCCAGTGGTCCCACCAATTCTAAATAAGAACCAGTCTTAACTACCATGAAAACCAGTGATAACAATCTCGACAAGCTCATTCTGGAAGGCAATTGCCTAGTCAGAACATCCCGTAATTATATGGAAGCCTGTAACTCTATGCAAGAGCATAGTGAAAAAGGTGATATACCTCAACATGTTATAGACAGTGTTTCAGACTGCCATAGTGCATTAAACCAGTGTATTCATTACTGGAATAAGAGAGTTATGAAGATTCTCCATGAGAATCAAAAGGTTACAAACCAGTTGTACTTAAATAATCATAATAAGTATAATGGATACATCAAATGAATAAAGAAATGAACATGGATAATGTGAAGATTGGTGATCGAATTCGTTATGAGTCTGCTGCTGGTACCATATATGGCGAGGTGGTAAATATTTTCCTGGCCAAGAACGCTAAGCGCGAGCTCATTCCATGGCTTCGCATCGAACGTATCGTTAACAACAAGCCGAGCATTGTTATCATTGCTGGTACCGATCGGTATCTTAAGATGATGCAGTTTAAGGTTATCTTCCGTGATGCAGTAACGGCGTAATGGCAATTAATTTGATTATTCCGTATAATGTATTACAGATTAAGGAAATGATGGTGGAAACGAAAGAAGAACGCGCTGAGCTTGTTAAGGAAGACTTCATGAAATTCATGCGAAAGTGGAATCTGGACTGTAATTCCGAAACCAGCCCGGTGGTTATCGGTTGGTATTCTCAATTCACTAATACTGGTGAACGGCTCTGTGAAGCAGGTGCGATTCAGTTTGACTACTGCGATTTGCGCGGATTCAACTACTGTGAAGTAACGCCGTAATAAAGATGTAATTGGAGATATAATATGAAGCTTAGTCGATGAGCAGCAACCAACATCTCAAGCACCTGGTTAAGAAGCTATTTGATATGCTTGACACCACCGAAGAGTCGGAGAATGGGAGGCTATTTCACCCCATCACTATATCGTCTTGTAGGGCTATGATGATAGAACCTCTTGATCAACTTTTAGATGAGATAAAGCAGGAAATACAAGACAGTAAGTCGGATGATGAGTTATGAATACTCTCGACAACAATACCCTCATTAAGTGCATTAATACCATTAGAGAAACCAGTATTACCTGTGTAGGTAGATATGTGCGTGAAGATTACAGACTCGTTTTTTATGATGTGCTAGGTATGTCAATGTGCATTAAAAGATACAATGATAGTGATATTGTTGAAGGGTATAGATTTGATGAGGTAATCCCAGATGTCTTATAGAACAGTAATGCGAACTGATTATATCAAGCTAGAATGGAGAGGGTGTGAAGATTCGGAAGACGGGGTGGCTATGTTCACTTTTAATGATGATCGGGTGGTAGAAATCCATCTGCCTAATTTTACTGTAGCTTATGATATGTATCATATGATAGGTAATCTCACGCTGGATGCTTTTCATGATGGTATTGATTATATTAAACGATCGGTAAGAGCTCTCTAATATGAACGAACGAATACAAGAATTACATGATAACGCGTGGCGGGCTGTCGAGGTAAGCTACGATTTTGGTCATCCTATATCCTTCGCAGATAAATTGACCGAGCTGGTTGTTCGTGATGTGGTCAAATTTATTGAGATAGAAATGCACGAGGACTTTGCAAACTACCCTAAATGGTATAAGACTGTTGAGAAGTTAGAAAACCATTTTAGATGTCTGGAGAGTACAAGCACTATTATCAATGACCACTTCATTCTCGACATGCTAGGAGTGGAGTATATATAAGCTATGAAAGAAAAAAACATGTTTGATCTTGAACAAGAGATTCTTAATGCATGGCATATTGTGTCTGACCTGAAGGTATTGCTTGATAATTGGGACAAGACAACTGAAGATGACAAACAAAACATCATTATAGGTCTAATGAGTCTCTATGGGCTAAAATTCGAGGCGCTGCTTGAAACGTATGAGCAGTGTTTGAACTCAGTCTCTCGAGACCAGGGACTTCAGGGTCAAGGACCCCAGATCTAATGAACATATTCACTATACGTAACAATCTCAAGAACACCATCCTGAGTAAGAAGCTGCTGCTAGCCGAGTATAATGCAGGTAAAGATGAATCTGCTCTGGTGAGAGATGTTATGGTACAGGTGCTCAAAATGAATATTGATGAGCTGTCCAAAATTTTAGAGAGTGTTGAAATTTGTTGCAAGGAGAATGATGAATGAAGAAATATAATAAGACGCGAAGTATGATCATGCAGTGTGTTCTGCTTATGATCATGAGTATACACTGCATGGCCGCCGACCCGGTCCTTGCTGATGCACCGGCGCAGGCCAAACCGGCCGAGAAACCGAAGTGGTATGACCGCCTCGCTCTCCGTGGTTACACCCAGTTCCGCTATACCGAATCGCTGGACCGCGACCTCGACGATTACCGTCACCATGCGGACCGCTCGTGGGGCAATGATCAGTCCTTTCTCGTGCGCCGAGCGCGCGTAATATTAAGTGGAGACGTCTCAGACCATCTGTCCATCTACTTGCAGCCCGATTTTGCGGTCACGCCCCCCGGCTCGAGCCAGACCCATTTTGTGCAACTGCGTGACGCCTACGCGGATATTGCTTTCGACAAGGCCAAAGAATTCCGCGTGCGGGTTGGCCAGTCAAAAATTCCTTACGGTTTCGAAAATCTGCAGTCGAGCCAAAATCGTCTGGCCCTCGATCGTAACGACGCCTTCAATAGTTGCTGCCGAGACGAACGCGACATCGGTGCATTTCTGTACTGGGCCCCGGCCCATATCCGCGCCCGATTCAAGAGCCTGGTTGATAAAGGTTTGAAAGGATCGGGCGACTACGGCGTGGTCGGCGCCGGTATATATAACGGCCAAGGCGCTAACCGTCTGGAAGCCAACGATCAATTCCATATGGTGGGCCGCGTGTCTTATCCGTGGGAATTCGCCAATGGTCAGATTGTAGAGGTCGGTGGTCAGATTCAACATGGCCGCTTTATGCCGACGGTGGACGCCGGCATCATCCTCGATGGTCCCCGTGACGGCCTCGCGGATTCTCGCTTTGGCTTCAGTGCCGTGCTCTATCCGCAACCCTTCGGACTGCAGTCAGAGTGGAACTGGGGCAGAGGCCCGTCGCTCAATGCGGATCAGACTCGTGTAGGCGTCAAGGCGTTGAACGGTGGTTACGTGCAAGCCATGTATCGCTTCCAGTCCGCCTACGGCGTGCTGTTCCCGTTCGTTCGCTGGCAGCACTACGAGGGTGCCATGAAGTTCGAGCGTAACGCGCCGCGCAATTCGGTATCTGAGACCGAACTTGGCCTCGAGTGGCAAATTCGTCCGGAAGTGGAATTGACCACGATGTACGTGATGAGCGACAGAACCAATGTGCTGATCGCCCCGTACGATCAGGTGAGCGGCGACTTGCTGCGTTTCCAGCTGCAGTGGAACTATTGAGTCAGTCGCGGACCCTATGCCTGTGGCTATGATGCTTGAACCAGATTAATTATTAAATGAAGTACCGCACTGAAATCAAGCATACCATTCAAGATCTCGAGCGCCAGGCTGAGATAGCCCTTGACCGAGAACTCCACGGCCGAGGTTACTAGGCCAGTTTACTTATATTAATAAAATACGTATAATGGATACATCAAATGAATAAAGGAGAACATCATGGAATGTATGCACTTTAGCGAAATCATGGACTATTTCTTGGAGTATGAGCGCGATAGCGGCCGTCTCTACAGTTGGGACGAGTTCTGCGCCATGCATCAGGCAGAGGACGATCTCTGCCACCAGTGGGATGACCAATAAGAATGGATGCAGATGAATGGGATATGGTAGTCTTATGCCAAGTCGGTGCTTTCAAGTTCGAAACCGTTCTTAACCTGTTCTTCTTGGACAACCCCAATTTTGCGGACAAGAAGGAAGCCGTAATCGAGCAACTGAAGAAAGACCCGGCTCGGGCCATCCTGACGCACTGGAACTCCACCACGTCCGAGTATGAGGTCGTTCATTTCAAACGAGTTGACAGCTAGCATTTACTTATTTTGATAAAATATATATAATTACTTTATGATGAACAAAGGTGATACAAAATGACTAGCGACAAACACGACAAGCTCTTCAGTTCTTCCCCGCGTATAAAGATGTCGGCCTCTGCTTGGTACCACTTTCCCAAGACGGCCTACCCGATTGCCGAGCTCATTCAGAAGACTGAGTCGGCCTTTCGTGGTCTCTTGGACTTCCACGAGGACACGACCTTCCGAGTGACGGCCATTCGTAAGCGTATGTCTCACGGTCAGTACTGGTCCAAAGTGAAGACGGTAGAACTGGACTGCCGATTGCCTCTGGCGACGGCCATTCAGACGCTGGCCCACGAGTTGGTCCACGCTGAGCAGTACCACCAAGGTCGTCTGGCTACCTCTCAGAGCGCTGCCTCTGGTGACTGGAACCAGTATTGGAATGGTGAACACGTCAAGGTTCGCAGCGGCTACAAGACCTATCGGGCCCTCCCTTGGGAAATGGAAGCCTTTGACCGCCAGATCGAGTTGGCCAACAAAGTCATCGCTCAACTTGGATTGACTTTCTAAACCGGTTTACTTATTTTGATAAAATATGTAGAATAGGTCTACCAAATGAATAAAGGAATGAACAGAAGATGAGTAAGATGGCTGAGATTGGCTTATTGTTGCAAGAGCTCGAAGAGCATATGAAGTGTCATGATTGGTACTATATGTACAGCGATGACCATAAAGTGTGGCTGAGTGGATGTCAGTCCGTTGATGCCATGTCTGCTAAGATGAACGAGCTCAAAGAACTGGGCTTCGAGGTACAGGTCGATGAACTCTGGGAGTCCCATTGCCCATGGGGCTTGGTCGTCCGTCGAGAGGAGATTCGTCAGAAGCTCATGACTGGTCCATGCGAGGTTACCTTCACCAAGGTGAACGGGGATGAGAGGACGATGGTATGCACTCTGAAGCCTGAGCTTTTACCTCAGATGGAGCAAGTTGAAGGCAAGATCAAGAAACCGTCTACGGCGGCCATCGCTGTGTTCCTGCCTGAGGAACAAGTGTGGCGGTCGTTCCGGGTAGACGCTTTGAAGAGTATCGTGGCCATAAGTCTTTGATTTGATTGGCAAAACGACTGAGGCAAGTCATTGATTTATAAAGGCTTTTGGCACGAACAATCAATGACTTGCATATTTCTTATGCATCAAAAAGGAATATGAAGGTAAACCTATATGCATCTCATCTCCCAGTGCGCCTAGTGCTCAGCTTATGAATCTTAGTATGGTTGCATTGAACGTATGTACTTATTTTGGTTGAATACGTATAATGGATACATCAAATGAATAAAGAAACGAACATGTACGATTTTAAAGATGGTAATGGTCCAGTCCCAGCTCACCAGCACCCAAATGGTGGTGGTTGGGTCACTGAAACTGCTTATGTTGCTGAGACTGCTTGTGTTGGACCTAATGCCAAGGTCTCTGGCGATGCCCGGGTCT
>Ga0181346_1000608_pt1 | contig 15683 bp, 17 predicted proteins | sample Su13VDMM15DN_FD_130100 | JGI IMG/M metagenome (GOLD analysis project Ga0181346, IMG submission 130100) | Freshwater viral communities from Lake Michigan, USA - Su13.VD.MM15.D.N | ecosystem: Environmental > Aquatic > Freshwater > Lake | place: USA: Michigan | collected 2013-07-15 | reverse complement strand
TTTTACATGATTTTTTCTTTTATTTTTTGAAATCAATCCAATGTAAGCCGTTCGGGCTATCTCGCATTATTTTCGGGACTCATGCGAGACACAACATCACAAGTTTTGTAACTATATTATTTCTTTTTCTTTCTTAAATTTTCGTCTTTTGAAAGCAATTGTAATTTTGCATGTGTTTTATGATAACTTTTCCATTTATCACGTATATCATTTTTGTTGATTATATAGCGCCACACTTTCCATGATGGCATATAGACTTTCAATATTGGTACATCTAATAGTTTTAAATTATATGTTAACAAATAATCATCTACTAATGTTTTAAAACTGGGATTATTATGATCAGCATGACAATTATTCCAATCTAATTGTTCACCTGATAATGCGGAATAATATCGTTTAGCAGCAAATTCAGTTTCTTTATATGTTCGACATTGTGAATAAACAGCATTTCGAAATGCACTATAAAATAATTTGTTTCTACTTTCAAGCTTTTGTTTACGTTCTTTGCGAGATGGAGGTTTATTATTCTCCCTAACAACTTTTTTTTCATATGCTTGGTCAATAAGTTTTGACATAATTTCCAAATCAATTATCATTTGTTTTTTATTATATTGTGTCAATTTTTCTTTATTTTCTTATTTGTTTTCAATTTGCGAATCTTATTTTTGCGCTTTAAACAATGTAATTGAATCAATATTTCTTCAGTAGGTTTAGACTTTACAACAAGATCAGGTGCATTCCATTCTTTTTTAAATGCTTTCATGCATTCGAAACACCACAATGTATCATAACCATAAATAAGATTATCACGTGTAAATAACAAATATTGATAACTCAAATCTGATATATATTCATCACAACCACATTGATTACAATTAAAACTCAATTCGTCCCTTTCAGACATGATTAATTCAGAAGAATCGGATTCATCACTAAGCCCCTCTGCCATTTATATACTGTAATTAATAATCTAATCAATTTTTATATGATTCATTTTATAAGAATAATATGAGAATTAAATTAACATGTGAGATAGTGGAATGTGATTTTTTATATTTGTCACATGTAAATGATTAATTTAGTTAAACAAGACCTTGAACGTTACTCTAAAAATGATGGTCTCAGTTTCCCAAGAGTAGTAGGCATTGCTATGAAAGCAACTGAGGCAGCTAGTGTGGAAGTGCCTCGATCGAGTGAAATGAAATTAAAGAATTGTCTTGACCTTATTCCTAATGTAATTGATATTGCTAAGGAAATGAATATTATCAATCCATTACAAGCTGATTCATTACTTAAATATATTGACATGTCAAAAGATATCATTGAATTATGTATTCAAATATCACATAACCCTGCAATTATTCAAGCAGAACAAGCTGTTAAAGCATGTTGCATTGGATTAAAAGCAAAGTGTACCAAAAAGTAATATTAATTTATTGACAATAATAGTTAATAAATTAATAACGTTGCACTCTCCATGTGTTATATTGTTTTCGGAATCTGATTCGCATTTGTTAATTTGCCAAGTTCGGGTGAATAACCTACGTAGGGTTTATTAGTTGCATCAGAACGAGGGTCTTCAAAGTGTGACGCAGGTGGTGTATCAGGTGCATATAATGCTTGTGTAATATATGGTAGACTGTTGTAATGTAAGGCATAATTTTCGGGCGATAAATCATATATTGATTGTAATTGCGAATAATCAGATTGAAATGGATTATATTGAATAGAAAAGTCTGGCAATGGATTTCCTGAATATATATTCTGTAATCGTTGTTCGAGTAATGTCATGTTATTAGATGTTTTATCAGATAGTCTTGAAAATGGATGATTATAACTTGGTGGCCTCATACCATCATAAATGGATGGGATTACTGTGCCATTAACACGTTGACGTTGACGAGCTTCTCTTAATAATAAATTATTAGGTCCGACTTGTTGATTTTCATACATAGGTGGTGCTATTTCTTGAGATTGAGGAGCAACCGTTAAGTTCACATCGGGACTAGGAAGACGGGGTAATTCTTGTGCTTCAACAATAAGGTTTGGTAAATTAGGTAGTTCTATTTCAGGCTTAGGTGGTTCAATTAGACCATCAACTGCTGGTGCCTCTTTAAAAAAGCTATTCACTAAATCTTTAAAATAACTATATATATGTGATTCTTCTTGGGAACTTTCAAATTCATTTATGTAAGGTTGTGCGTAATCATGTATGGCTTTTGCTCCGTCAATTAATGTAGTTGCGCTTGTTATAATGCCATTTAAGATGTTCTTTAATTTATCTAAATTACTTGAGTATACTACTAAACCAGTAGAATCTGCTTTTAATTTCTCATTGTCAACACGTGCAGCCAATTCATTTAATTGTAATGCTGCTTCATTTGCATTGGGATTTACAGGGTCTACTAATACTACTAATGCATTCATTGCATCTGTTAAGTTGTTTGCAATCATTTGAGTTTCATTAACTTTTGATTCAATTGCTGGTAATCCTGGTATTTCACTGGCTTTGGGTAATTCAACTTGTTGTTCTTCTTCTTTAGCGACTTGTTCAATTAATTCTTCTTTAATTTCTGCAGGTAATACTATTTTATTAACTATGTCACTACCAATATTTACAAACAGCTCTAACCATCCTGGAGGTTCTGGTACATCTGCATTTTGAATATTTATTGCATTTTGAACATCTTGAAGAGTTATGTTTTCATTATCAATTATTTTTTCAACATTTTCTACAAGTGGATCTAAATATGCGACTTTTTGAGCGTCCGTCATTTCAGTAACTCGAGCATTTACGTTACTTAATATTTGATATATTTGATTTGGACCGCTATAATATTGCAAAGGAAATAATCCATCGTATTTTGATTCTTTTGGTTTCGGTAATTTTTTTACACGTTTGGACCTTTGTTTTTTGACTAACATTTACTATTAGTCAAGAAATAAATATCTATTTCTTATAGCTCGATTTCGCTTTTAACATTGCTGATTTATAAGACGATCCATTCTTTTTTTCAACAGCCCACACACTCTTTAAATGTGCCATCCAAGGATTGGCTTTCTTTGCACCTGCTGCTTTCGGAGCGGGTTCAGCTAATTTGGCTTCTAATGAAACTGCTTTAGCTTTACGAACACGTTTCTTTTTACCGGCAGCTACTGGAACTGGACCAGCTAATTCCGCAGCTACTTCAACTTCTTTTACAGCTGGTGACACTTCAACTACAACTGCTTGCTTCTTATTGGGACCGCGTTTACGTTTTGGTTTTGCGGCAGCAGACACCACTACGGCATCAGGGACTGCAATTAAAGGAGCAGCATGAGCTTCCATTAAATGACAAGCTTGACCAGAACCCATTGATGAGTGTTCTAATAAACCAGCACCACCTCCAATGTAACCAGCAGAATAACCAGCACCGGATGCAATTCGACGACGAACACAATCCATTATTTCAGATTTCATATCTTTTTCCATAAGATTCTTTATATTTCCCATTAGATTTTAATTCTAATTAACATCTACTTTTTGACCTTTATGTGTAGTTCTTGTGCGTTTCTTTCTTTTTGCTTTTAATTCTTGTAATAATAGTTTTGCTTCTGCTCTATCATGTCTTTGTCTAGCAGCTACTTCTGCTTCAGTTTCTCGTTTTGATGATTGTTCAGCACGTAATACATTTGATAAACCTCTAGTGATTCCAGTGATATCACCTGTAAAGAATGAGCCAATTAATCCAGTTATTGCTGGTGAATATTTCAAAATCGTTTTAGCCCAAGATTTATCTTTTGCTTCTTCTTGCTTTTTGGCATAAATAGCTTTTGCAGTTTTATCTATAATTTTTTGAGATTCTTCCATATTATACAATTGACGACCAATCTTAGTGTCAGGATCTAATATTTGACTCACTGGAATTTGTTCCTCTTGAATTACAGGTGTTCTGTATAAATTTGGTGCAATTGGATTAATATATTGAGCTGGTGTAGGCTCTGGGATAAATTGAACTTTTTTTATCTTACTCACCAATTGTGTATCAGAATCATCGCTGAATGTTGACATATTTACTATAATAATTAGATTTTAATGTAGGACTTATTAGTCTTATATTAAACACCAAACAAAATATCTTAAGAAACACAACCATGGGAGGAGGCAAATACAAAAAAAGTTTAATATCAAAAACATCACGCTATACATGTGATACTGAACTTCTCACAATAATTTAATGTCAGTCCATTGGGATATAATATTCCCAAATTACTTAATCATTAAAAGTTCATTGATTGGCCGCACGTCGACGCAATAATTTCAAAAGGTTATTAAATCCACCTTTCGTTTTAGACACTGTTGGGTCTGCCGCTTTAATAGGATCTTCCAAACGCGTATCCAACACACCCAGTTCAGTTTCAATAAGTCCATCGTGAATTCTAAAGAGCCCATCAGTTAATACTACAATGACCAATTCAGGTGTAAATGTGTCTACGGAAATATTCTTAAAAGTGGCACTAACTTGCATTTGAATTTGGTTATGCATGTTTTGGGAAATATCACTGGATAACCCTAAATCTAAGGCATCTAAACAGACCACTGACCCTGTTCCGGAATATTGTTCAGCTGTCGTGGCAAATCCATTATCAGAGCTTGCAGCAGTGTTAATGCCCATCCCAGACCAAGCAGTGTAATCCATTTGTAAACCATTACGAACTGAAATATCGTATAATTGAGATTTGTGAGCTGTTGATAAACAATGACGTGTATTCCATTGAACACTTAAATTTTCAATAGCCATAAAACAATCGGGTGTAAATGGATCAGCTAAAAAGGTGCTTAATGGTTTACGAGCAAATATCCAAAACTTGGTAGGTAATCGTGAAAAAGACATTTCCGGACTATCAATCGTTATTTCAGCGGCGGCTGCTACACTTGCACTAGCAGTGTTTTTGTAGGTATCTAATTGGTAATATTCATTTTCATAAGGAAGGTCTTTACGAATAACAACTTCTGGTTGCAATAATTGTATAAGTAATTTGGGTTTCAATTCAGCATAACTAAAGTTGTCAGCAGATGTAAAACTACATTGCATTGAAACTGAGGTTGTGCCTGTTAATCCTAAAGGTAACGTTGCATCTTCATTGTCAATGGCAATCATACGAAAACCTGCATTGGGTAAAAAGTCAAACTGGAAATCCATCGTGTAAATACCAGAAATTGCTGCGTAGTTGTGGTCTGAATTTCCCCAATACAATGGTGATAACCAAATACTTTCACATGATACAAAGTCAATGACTGATACTGCAGTTCCAGTGGCGGCAATACCAGCATCATTTGTTTGTGCACTCGGTATAGTAAATGGGAAATTTTGTGGTGCTATACCAGAAATGGAATCGGCATATAAAGCTAATTCAGAACGTGTACCACTTGGTAAATTGCTAAACTTTTGTGCTTGGCAACATCCATAGGTTGGACATTTGGAATATTCAATCTGTTTCAATGTAATTGATGTGTTAAAGTGTTCCAATGCGCTTAAACAATCACCCAAATTTACTTGAAATGTTTTGGCATTTAATGTAACTGACATACGTGACAATGCCTTTTGTATGGGATAACTACGTAAATTGCACAAATTGGGATTCAACAAATAAGTGCCATTGGGAACATTAGTCTTTGTAATTGTCAATCGAACAGGAACCAATAAATTTATATTACGATCAATTTCGGAATACATGGCACTGTTGGGACAACTAAAGGATATACCTGTTTCACCGGCATTGGAGCATTCATATTGCTTATAAAGAATGTCGCGTGCTCCTTGTAATTTTAATTTAACGGGTTCGCGGGTAAGTAATCGGGAATCTGTAACAATTTTACTTTGCATTATTTATTGTAATCCATAGAATTTAAATCTTAGTATTAAAATAAATGTCAATTAACGGACTTCGTTATCCAAATAACATTAACATTAATGCTGGTACTATTCGTTTGCGAGGTAAAACGGCTGGTAATGTAGAAATTGCTCCAATCATTTGCGACAGTTCTGTTTATGTGGCGAATTTGTATTGTGAACGCAGTCAATTTACTGATGCTACTGGTAATGTGGCAAGCCCTCCATTAGTTATCAGTAATTCTGCCGCCAATGGATTAGTATTGACTGGGACTGGAGCTGGCACTGCTGCTTGGGGAGGTGTTAGTTCAAATGTATCCGCTAATGCTATTACAGCAAATTCAATTTCAAGTATTACTGGGGTGTTTTCAGGTAATATTTCTGCTGCTAATGCGGCTATCGGTGGTCATCTTTCAGCCACTAGTTTCACCGTTTCCACTGTGTCATTGGCATCAGCTGTGGCATCTGGTAACGTAAATGCTCTCAATCTTAATGCCAGCAATAATGTAACTGGTGTTAATATATTAGCAAGTAATCAATTGCGCAGTTCAGTCGTAACCGGAACAGCTCCATTAGTCATTGCTAGCACAACTCGTGTAGCTAATCTTAATGTTGATTTAGCTGCAATGGCTGATGCCGCAAGTGGACTGAAATCCGCAACTACTACCGTGGCCGTGAGTTCTGCTACTGCTCCGAGTAGTGGTCAAGTGCTTACTGCTACATCAGGAACTGCAGCCACATGGCAAGCCCCAGGTGGTGCTAGTTCAGCTGATGCTATTAATTCTGCTACCACTGCTGTTAATACTAGTTCAGCAACTGCACCATCAGCAAATCAAGTGCTAACTGCTACGAGTTCCACTGCAGCAACTTGGCAGGCAATCGGAACTGCAACAGCTGCCAATGCTTTGAAATCAGCCTCCACTACAGTTAGCGTGTCAGCTGCAACTGCACCATCAGCGGGTCAAGTGTTAACAGCCACTAGTTCAACTGCAGCAACTTGGCAAACACCTAGTGCTGGAAATACTATTTATTCAACTAGTGTCAATTTAACTGCAAATCAAATAAAAAACATGAGTGTAACACCAGTTGAAATTGTAGCAGCGCCAGGAGCTGGATTAGCATTAGTTGTGTTATCCGCTAGTTGGTCTCAAACTTATGTAGCTCCTCAATACACTGCGGGAACAGATCCATATCTTATTTTTTCTAGTGGGACTGGTGCATCAACTGGTATCGCAACTACTGCTGATATTCGAGCAACAGCCAATTTTGTTGGAATTGCACCATATGCTACAGTTGTAGCAAAGCCGAATGAAGCTCTTCAAATTACAAATCCTACAACACCATTTGCAACTGGGGCAAGTACGGTAAAAATAACTGTGCAATATTATATTTTAACAGTATGAGTTTTTTTCTTAAGTATTTTTTCATTGAAGCATATAAAATGCATGCTCTACTGAAACAAAATAAAATGAAAATATTCGCCGGAACACTGGAATTGGATTCTGGTTCTCAACCACCAATTAAAACAAACAGCACCACACTTGTTGATAACCTTTTTTGCGAACGTGCTTTACACTGTGACTCTACGGGTAATATTATGTCCAATAAATTTGAAATTCAAGGAGATTTAATTGAGGGTTATGTTTTAACTGCACGTAATTCAAAGATTGCTCATTGGGAATCACCTAAAGTGTTGGGAACTGATTTACAAATCACTGGTCAAACTGTAAATGGACATGTATTAACTGCCATTGGTTCGGGATTTGCTGAATGGCGTAATCCAGGTGATATAACAGGTAATGTACATTGTAAAGAAATAATAGGAAATTCACTTTGTTGCTTAGATGCTAAAATTGTTGATCTCAAATGTGGAACAGTTGAATTAGGTGAATTAATAGTTCACAGTAATAGTGTTGTAAAAAATTTAAGAGCACAACATTCAGAATTAGCTACTGATTCTATGCGTATTGCTGGAATTAAAATTAGTGGTGATCCTAAACCTGGTCAAGCTTTAATTATGGGTGAGTGTGATGCTGAATGGAAAAATATTAATGGTGACTTAAATATAAATTCATTACATGCTAATCAAGTAATCACAAATACATTAAAAGTAACTGACACTAGAATGGTTCACAATCTTAATGCAGAATTCGCTCAAAATGCAAAAAATACAAATCGATTGAACGGACTTAATTTACTTGGTAATCCATTGCAAGGTGATATAATTGTTTTTGATGGTGATAATATGTCTTGGACACAATTAGATCGAACAAACTTTAATAACATTGTGGCAGACACTATTACATGTAATAAGTTGAATGTTCCTAATCTTCATTCAATGACTTGTAGTTTAGCAAATAATACTCTTGCTTTAGCTGGATTACACATTGAACCCGTCAATGATAATTCAGAATTGCGGTTTTTATCTAATAGTGGTACCTGGGTGCAACCTAGCGTAAATGTAATTAAGAGACTCACCATTGATTTAACATCTGACATGATTCATTCACTTTTCGATAAACCTATGCAATTATTACATAGTCCTGGTATCAATAATGCTATTATTGTCAATAGAATTAGATGTAGTTACAAAGCTAAAACACCATACATGAATGGTGGTAGTATTATATTAAGAACTGGAACCTATTCCATTTTAGTTATCGAGGCTGCACCATTAAAATTATCAAAAGATACTAATTTTATTAATACTGAAAGTGGTTATAGAAATTTTTCATATGATGCTCCTTTAACGTTACACGCGCTTGCACCTTTTATTTCTGGCAATGGAACTTTAAGTATTACCATTGACTATGAGATAATTTAACTTTTTTAATTTATTTACTTTACAATAAAGACATGTCTGTCAATTCTTTATTGTATTCTAATGACCTTGCAATCAATGCGAAAACAATCAATTTAGATGCAAAAGATCCTAATGGCACTAAAATTGCACCTATCATAACTAGTTCAGATGTTATGTGTGCCAATTTATTTGCCCAATATGCGTTGTATTCATATTCAGGAAGCGGCGGCAATGTCCAAAGTAATCTATTTGCCATTACTAATGATCCTGTGGCAAATTATATTTTAACTGGGGTTGATTCGACGCATGCAATTTGGAAAAATAATCTCGCAGTAAATAATATAAATTGCGGAAATGTTAGGGTTACTTCTCAAATCATATCTAATATTGTCAGTGGCACCCCCCCTTTTGTTGTCAGCAGTTCCACCATTGTGCCGAATCTCAACGCGAGTTATGCTGGGCTTGCCTCTTCTAGTAATGCACTTAAGTCAGCCACGACTGACGTAGATACCAGTGCTGCTACTGCCCCTACCAATGGTCAAGCTCTTATTGCTACCAGTGCTACGACTGCTACATGGCAAACACTTTCAGGTGGCAGTGGAATACATGCTAATTGGGCAGATTCAGCTAATGCGTTAACATCAGCTACAACATCTGTTAATGTTAGTCTAGCATCAGCTCCTGTGAATGGACAAGTGTTAACAGCTGTAAGTAATGTAGCAGCAATGTGGTTAACACCATCAGTGCCACCAGCAGCGCTCGTTGCAGTGGAAAAGAAATTCAATGGAAGTCTTTATCTTACTGGTGTGTCAACTAATGCAAATACTAATCAAACTATTTTCATCAATGAGGCAATATTCGATAATACCACAGAATCACTTAGCATTAATGGAGCTTACGTTTCAGCTAAAACAACAGATCAATTAGTTCTTGGAACTACTAATACTACCACTGTGTCTGCTAGTGCTCCTAGTGCATCTAGAACAGTTACGATTCACGATGCTGGAGCCCCTAGTAATTTTGTGCTGGATACTGGTGGTGCTATGACTATCAGTAATGCTGCTACATCTGGTTACGTGCTTACTGCAACTAGTGCAACAGCTAGTAATTGGGCAGCAGCACAACTGGGAATAACAAGTCTTAATGGTCTTACTGGAACAACACAGACATTTGCTACAGGTAGTTCAGGAACCGATTTTAATATTGTTAGCACTGGCACTACACATACTTTTAATATCCCCGATGCTGGAGCATCAGCTCGTGGGGTAATTACGACTGGCGCTCAAACTTTGGCGGGGGTTAAAACTTTTAGTAGTGCGCCGATTATTAATTCCATTACTAATACTGGGTTATTAACTCTTCCGACCATTACTGATACTTTGGTTGGCCGTATCACTACGGACACTTTGACTAATAAAACTTTAACTGACAATTCAAATAATGTAATCACTAGGGAGTTATGGATCGGTTCTGGTTCTGGTTCAGTTTCATGTTATGCAGCTACGGCTCCTACTACAGGACAAGCTCTTGTGGCAACAAATGCTACTACATGCACATGGCAAACATTACCAGACGTAGGAATAACAAGCCTGAATGGTTTGACGGGTGTTACACAAACTTTTGCTACAGGGAGTTCTGGAACAGACTTTGCTATTGTGAGCACTGGCACTACACATACTTTTAATATTCCCGATGCTGGAGCATCAGCTCGTGGGGTTGTAACGAATGGTGCTCAAACTTTGGCTGGAGTTAAAACTTTTTCAAGTGCTCCAGTTATTAATTCCATTACTAATACTGGGTTATTAACTCTTCCGACCATTACTGATACTTTGGTTGGCCGTATCACTACGGACACTTTAACTAATAAAACACTAACAGCTCCTGTCATTAGCTCAATCGTTAACACGGGCACTTTGACTTTGCCAACAATTACTACGACTTTAGTCGGCCGTATCACCACTGACACTTTAACTAATAAAACTTTAACAGCTCCTGTCATTAGCTCAATCGTTAACACGGGCACTTTGACTTTACCAACAATTACAACAACTTTAGTAGGCCTTGGCACTACTGATACATTAACCAATAAAACAGCAACTAGTAATACTAATAATTTAATTAGCCGTGAAATGTGGGTTGGATCTGGTGCAGCTAGTGTTTCTAATTATGCATCTGCTGCTCCTGTGGCAGGATATGCACTTATTGCTACCAGTGCAACAGTAGCGACATGGCAATATAATAATGGGGGACTTATTCAAACGGCGACTAAAAGTGCTTCATATACAGCGGTGAATGGAGATGATGTTCTTTGCGATACCAATGCAGCTTCTGGAAATATAACAATAACATTACCAGCATCACCAACGGCGGGAAATAGAGTAAGAATAACATTGATCACAGCACATTCAACACGTATAGTATCAGTGGCACGAAATGGTCAATCGATTGATGGAGGAACTGCAGCGGAATATGAATTGTATCACACTTTATGGAAAAATGGCGACACTGTTACTTTTGAATTCGTTGGAGGTTCAACTGGATGGTCGGCAGTTAATAGATACATTAAAAATAGATTTCAGTTCAGAGGATATCCATCGGCATCTCTTACTTTGACTGCATCATTTCAAACCATACAAATTGATACCGTGACATTTGATTACAACAGTAGTCTAACAACTTATAAATACGTTTGCCCAATCACAGGAACGTATCAAGTATCAGGTACAATTCAATTTACTGTTGCTTCTGGACTCCATATTACTGTTATTAATGTTAATGCTTCACAATACATTTATTCGTTAAATAATGTTGCTTCAACATCGCCATCGGGTTCACCATGTACAACAGCGACTGGACTAGTAGCAGCTAGTGCAGGAGACACAATTTCAATGACAGGATATTCAAATGCAGATTCAACACATAGTGTTTTAGCATTATCAACACATTTAACAGTGTTTTTGGTGTCTAGACTTTAAATGCGGTTAATCGCGTGTATTTCATGAATATCTGTTGTTATATTACTACAGAAACATATGTTATATTATCATTTATATCGAATCCGAGTTGGGAACCAATTGTATATTGGAACGTGTCAAAATTATGAACTTCGACAATATGGTCATAATAAATGTGCAATGGAGGGAAGCAATATTAAAGTTTATGTCGCAATGAGAACACATGGAATTGATAATTGTGTGTTTGAACTTATTCGCACTTTTTGGTGTAATAATAATAGGGAAGCAAGAATGCAAGAACAAGCAGAAATTAATACTATACCTGCTGAATTAAGACTCAATAGTATTAAAGCTTATAGAAGCAGACAAGAAATGTTAATACATAATGCAAATAATATTAGAATAAGACGATTAGATCCGGCATATAAAGAACATGAACGAAGGTATCGGCAATTACCTCATGCACGTCAAAAACAAGTAGAATACGATAAAAGACCAGAGGTGCTTGAACGTAAAAAATTACACATGCGAAAAGTAAGAGAAGATGCAAAAATACGCGTCTGAGAAAAAATGATAATATAATTATTATATAAATGTTATTTTATATTTATCATATAATTCATAATGATATTGTAAAATATGTTGGTTCAACCAAAGATATAAACTCTCGATGGAAACATCACCTATCAACAGCGAGAATGAAATCGGGACAACATTGGTTGCCATTGTATGTATACATGCGTGAAAATGGTATTGAATTTTTTCAATGTATCATAGTCAAACAAATTGATGGAACAAAATTAGATGCTCGAATTGAAGAACAAATGAATATTGACTTGTATCCATTTGTATTAAATATAAAAAAAGCTTATAATGAATTATCAATGACTGATTACAATAAATTATATCAATCGGAAAACAAAGAACATATAAGTGTAATGAGAAAATTAGATTATCAAAATAAAAAAAATAATCCTGAATGGGTTATAAAAGAACGAGAACGTAAAAAATTAGATATTAGACGACGTAGAGCACTAATTAAAGCAAATCCAATTGAATACGAAATATACAAAAAAAAAGATAGAATTGCTCATCAAAATAAGAAAAATAAAAATAATGTTGTTTAATACAAATGGATATTAATGATGCCAAAAATTTTAGCGTAATATTTATGGCAACAGAAATGTATTTTAAAGCCAAAGCGTTAATGCTAGATGACCTTCCTAAACCTAGTGATTGGATTTATTATCCTAATGAAATGAAAAAGAAATGGCAAGATAAAAAAGCTGAATTAATGAAAACAGGTAATTATGACCCTAAAACTCCTCTTGTTGTTTACATGGAAATTATGATGAAATGGGTAAACAATCATCATCTGAAACCGGAGCATTCAAATAGCTTATAACATCAAAATCTATAAATTCTTTGAGAATGATACGGTGTAAATTGCCCAAAAATCTTATGTAACTACAAAGTTGTGAGCCTAAAAAGTCTCGCAATTTAGCTCGATCTTCCTCAAAAGTGGCTGGTGGGACATAAACGGGCTCAGATTCATATTTTAAGTAAGCCTCTATCTTTTCATCATCAGTCATGGTTAATGATTCAAATTTACGTTGTTTGGTCTTTTTTTCCTCAGCCAATGCCTCTGCATATTGTATTTGAAATTGCATTAATAATTGTTCCTCAAAGGTATCATATATTTTTATGTATTCTTCGGGTTCTTCAAAAAATTCCAAGAGACTTGGTAAATCTATTTCATCTGCGCAATCTACTTTTAACTTTTGGTACATACTTTCACCAAAAGTTAATTCTGTTTCTAACCATTTTCGATCGTGAATAACACTCATTTGACATGTAACACGTTTTTTTTCTTGGTTTTTAAGCGCATACTTTAATAATAATGGAACACTATAGAATCCTTCATGTTAATGATAAACGTATTTGCAAATATATATTACTCAATGGAAAACAATGTAATAATGGACATCGCAATCCAAATCATCATCTTTGCAAACGTCATAGAATTATAGAAGAACAAAGATTAGGTGTCCAGTTTTTACCTATTCTACATATGATACCAGGGGATGATAATCCTATTGTAGAAACTGTTAGCAATGAACTAAAAATGAAAGCTGGTCAAAAAATTACATTTACCATTTCATTCGATTAACACCATTCCGATTAATATTTCTATTACGACACTTTTTATTGCGTCACGAATATGACACAATAATATGTAATTCATTTCTGCTGTGAATTGTTCAGGCTTAAAACATGCATTTAATGTGTCCATATACCTTTCACATGCTTCTTCCACTCGGGGATCAGGTTCAGTTATTCCATTCAAGTCTCGTAAGTAATAAGCAAAACCTACTAAAAACTCTAAGTCATCCATTAATTCGTCAGTCATTTAAAAAATTGATTAATATTATAGTGATAAAATATACATGAACGAACATCAAACTATTATTATTAAACTTGGTTGGGATTGCATTAATACTGTCAAATTAGGAAACCTCTCAAATGAACAAATACAACAAATGGCTCTTGATTGGATTTCAAGTGCTGTTGTGGCTTATTATGACCCAAAACCGGTTAATAAAGAATTTCACGATGAAGCACAAAGAATTAGACATGAATTTATTGATATACTCCATAATCATTAAATAACCGAGCGCAATGATTAGAATGGTCGCGTAAGGAGGCTCATAAACTGTCATCCGCTCACGCTTGCGCTGCTGCAGCCATTAAAATATAAAAATAAAATACGTTTACTTTAAGTAAAACTAAGTGGGACTTTTTAGAGTTGTAATTTCTTAGGAGCAACGCTGGGGCGGGATGTTAGTTTATGAGCCTCCTCTCGCAGCCCATTCAATTAATACGCTCTGTCCAAATATTTATTAGTAGAGTTTTCGAATATTTAGTGCTATATTGAAAGAATCATCTTGAATGTAAGTTTTAAATCTCATAGATTCATAATAAGTATCTTTAATTTTAAACATTGCAGGAAACAGCTGAGCTAATAATTTCATTAATAATTTGTGATATCCCAAATAGCCTTTGTATTTATGAAAGTCAGTAAACTTATTTTTTTGATTTAAAGTAGGAGTAACAGCACAAACTTGGCCAAGAAACTCGTCAGAAAATTTCACACGAGGTCTCATTTTATTCAAATGAAACATGTCTTTTTTCAAATCAAAATCTAACCATTGAAGTTTCATTGCATTACACATTTGTTTTGCGAGTTGTAGTTTATAATAAAATCCTGTAGCCACCCCTTGAGCACCATCCAATGATTTAGGAGGTTCTAATAGGGACTTTACATAATTTTGCACAGTTTTAAACGATTGAGGTGTAATACATGATTTATCCTCTATTTCGATATTATTATTGTTACACATTACGTAAAAGAATTTGATTGCATCTTTATGATTTAATTGTTCTTGATCCGCAAGAGTAAGCATCGTTTTATTGTAAAGTTCAAGTTCATCAATTTTTAATCGAGGGAATTTAAAATTTTTTTTCCGAGTGTCGAAAATAATATTTACGTATCCTTTTTTTATTAACAAGGCACTGATATGTTTAACCAGATTACTTTTCAAGTTATCATTAAGATAGTCTTTCCAGTTGACCAAATTTTTAAAAGCTGAAACAGCTTCAAAATTGTGTTCACTAATAAGTTCACTACCTTTAAAATAAGTTTCTACCATTAAGTTATTTTTTTCAATATCTGCCATTGTAAAAAACCGTTGTGATACCTTATTCTTAGCAAAAACATTGATTGACAAAGGAGTTCTGATCCGAGCAATTTGTTGATTAATTTCAAGAGCGTTGAGTGTTTTTTTACCAAAGGACAATGAAAAAACATGATGAGTATTTTTGGTATCATAATCGACGCCATACAGAATTTTTGGACTACCAAACACATTTTTGTCATTCCAGACATCGTTTACCACCCCAAAATCATTTGTATTACCTTGTTCCGATGTATAAACCAACATTGAATCTCTTAATTCTGGGTAACGAACCCAAATGGGGATTGTGATTACC
>Ga0181346_1000605_pt1 | contig 15707 bp, 13 predicted proteins | sample Su13VDMM15DN_FD_130100 | JGI IMG/M metagenome (GOLD analysis project Ga0181346, IMG submission 130100) | Freshwater viral communities from Lake Michigan, USA - Su13.VD.MM15.D.N | ecosystem: Environmental > Aquatic > Freshwater > Lake | place: USA: Michigan | collected 2013-07-15 | reverse complement strand
TTGTTCCATTGGACTCATTGTATTGTAATATGCTCTTCCCGCTTTCGCTCCCATATCAATAGCATCACGACCAGTTTTATTAGCGAATCCCTCCCAACGGGTCGCCTTCTTCAATCTATTAACTCCAGAGCCTGCTATTGCCCGAACTGCTCTATCAACACCTGCATTGATAAGGGTTTTTGCTCCACCTTTAGAGGTTTTAATTAAATTACCGCCTGCTATTGCTCGAACTGCTCTATCAACACCTGCATTGATAAGGGTTTTTGCTCCGCCTTTAGAGGTTTTAATTAAATTACCACCGTATTTCCCAGCATTTTTCATCATCATATGCCTAGTTTCGGAAACACCACTTCCTGCTATTGCCCGAACTGCTCTATCAACACCTGCATTGATAAGGGTTTTTGCTCCGCCTTTAGAGGTTGCTATCAAATTCCCACCACTCACTTCGATTTCATTAGGAGATAGGGTTATACGCATACCTTTGCTGTTATTGTATGCTCTCATTAATTTATTGGCGTTCTTTTTATTAAGATGAATTTCTTTATCACCAATACCAGAACCTATTAGTTCTTTTGATAATTGCACTGAATGCCCTTTTAGAAGTCTTTTAAGTTGCGGAATACTTAAATTTAGTTTATGCGGTATTAAACTATCCATTATATATAACTAGCGAGATTTTATTTTTTTAGTAATAAAAAATAAAAAATCTATATCATTTTTAAATCATTTTTTAATCAATTCTTGCTCCAGTGGTTAAGTCTATAGTGATTTCCTTCATAAATTCAACGAAAACCATAATATCACAAGAACGATTAGAACCGTTTTGTCCGATGACTTGAACTGAACGAGACACATTTTCTTCAGAAGGTAATGAACGAGAACAGTCGCCGTAGTAATAACGATAACCGCGTGAAAAGTCATCTTCGCTGATTTGCCCGCTTGTGAGTCCAGTTGTTAAGTTTCCGTTTAGTTGATTAGCACTCATTAGTTGTTCTCGGAATGCTTCAAAATCATAAAGTTCGTTAGAGATGAATAAATTCATTCCAGATATTAAAATATTGAAGTTGTAAATCATTATAGGGTCAGGCATTGCAGGAGTTGCAGAACAAGGAGTGGATAAAGCACTTATATTCTGGTTTAATGTCCCAGAATATGAACTTTGACTTAAAAACGGAATCACTAACACACTACGTATGCGATTTATACCATTACTCACGAGGAAATTGAATGATTCGCCAGACCCAATTTTAGTATATTGATATTGGAATATGTCTTTATATAAAACTCTTTTGGTTGGTGCTAATGAAAGATATTTACTTTCCGCCAATGGATTCATTGTATATACAGGTGCATATAAACGACAAGGTATAGTTGCTTTTTGTGGTGAATAACTGGATTGGTCGGACCAATTATTTTGAAATATACTAACAGACAATTGATATGTGCCTGCTTGTAAAGTCGAACAACCCGACCCATAACCAGCAGAAGCAACCATTAAAGGATTTGTTCGGCCTCCTGTTATAGATATTGCTCCAATTGTTAGAATAGGATTCACAGAGATTTCACCAGTAGTGGCGGTGATTGTTCCTGCAGTAATTGTGAAATTTGTTAGGGCTTGATTAGTATTAATTAAAAATCTAATAGTTGAGCCCTTAAGTAAAGGAGTTTTTTCAAAAAAGTCTGCGAGGTCCTTAAGTCTTAATTTGGCATAAACAGTCCAAGAAACGCTATTCGCCGAATGATTTGTTTTTGTCGAGCGAAAGACAACTTTCGATTGGTCGACAGTATTTAAAGCAGTCTGATTCAAACCACTACCGATAGCGGAAGTCGTTGAATTTGTGCTATATCCAACCCATTCCTGTCTTTTTTTCATTCCAGCATTAACAGCATAACTACTTTCAGCAAAACTATTTGGATTTGCAACTCCAGAACCTCGCGTCCCTGCTCCAGCAGGTAATAAATTACCCATAACATCGTTCGAAACATATGATTGGGTTGTTGTCGCGTTTCCAGGAGTTTTTATTATACGAAGAACACCATTACCATTATTTGATATACCGCAAGCCCCGCCACGTCCTGAAAGTGTGTCTGTAGTTGCAGTTTCTGAGTAAGCCCACGAACCAGCAGTGTCGGGGAAATATCCAGTGGATGAGCCGTGATTCTTAATATCATCATTAGAAAAAGTAGTGTTTGCTTTGAATGAACGGAATACATTAGTAAATGGGGTTGTCTGTATAACATTTTGATTATTAAATTCAACGGTCATCGAATCTATCATCTGCCAGAAACCAGACTTAAAAGCCCAAGTATAATCGGCAATATTTGAGTCAGTGGTTAATAAACCTGTCGCGGAAGTTAATTGAACGACAAGAGGCATTATAATAAAACCTTCGCTCCAATTAATCCAGCCTCCCGAATTGGATAAGGCGGTTGAGTCTAAAACAACTTGTGAAGCATAATTACCGTTGTTATTATCATTAACATAAATCCATTTTTTATTAATAAATTCGGAGTGTTCGACTTCAGTGTTTAGTGATTCTTCAAAAACTAAATTATCCATTATATATAACTAACCATAGAAAAAAAAAATAATTTTATAATATTTTAATTATAGAATTATTTGAGCGTTTTAAACTTATAGATTGAGACTAATATATTTTCTAACTTTTGGAGCCTTAATATGACTCTCGCCAATCTTAGATATATTTTTTTCTATTTTTTTAGATGCTGAACCTAATAAATCGTGGTTTATCCCACAACCAGATAATTTACCTCTTGCTAATCTTTTATAATTTTTATTGGATGACACGATATTAAAACCACATCCCGCACTTTTTCTTTTTACTACTAACATATATATATTACTATACATTTTTTATTTCGGGATAAATGGGGATAAATTTTTTAGACCTTTTATAATTTGTTTTTCTTTTATTTGTTTTTTTAAATTTGTTTTATCTATTTCATCAACTGTTAAAGGGGTTCTTGAATTCACACGCACTGATGGTCTATAAACTGGATAAGCCTCACCACCAACGTCAGACCATTTTTCATTATACCATCTTTTTAATTTCTTTTCTTCACCATCATTTGCATATTGGCCTCCTCTTCGTTTATATTCCTTAACTATATAACCACTTTTATAAGCACTGGGTTTCTTATACACTTGGTCGGCTTGTTCTTTAACTAAATCATAAAGTTTTTTATTTAAAACAATTGGCATTATTATATACTTAGATTTATCTTCCTTCATACCTATTTTTAATAATCATTAATATCATTGTATTAGGGTCATTGAATCTAATTGAATTTCCGCTCCCATCGACAAAACTAAACCTTAAATTTGTATATTGTCCGTCCGCTATATCATTAAACACAGGGTCTGATATTTGATTAACATATAAACTACCGAATCCAACTCCTTCAATCGTTAAACTATATATTAACTGTGAAGGTATCGCTAGTCTGTTCTGAACCAAATTACAAACTCCTAAATATGTGGGAACTGGAATGATTTGAGGTGCTACTGATGATAAGGCTGAATAAGACGCAGTTTGAGCGGGTGTTTGAACTTGTGCTGGTGGCGTTCCTGTTATAGTTGTTGTAGGATAAGAACCCGCAGTAAAACCAATGAGAGTCGCAATATTGGTCGAAGGAACAATAAACATAGGCATAATAGAATTTGTAGGAAGGACCCAAGTCGCTCCTGATGCAATAGTCCAAGTATTAGCAGTTGCTATTGCTGTTGATATTAAATAACTATTAATTTGAAATGCATATCTTGCTTGATTTACAACAATTTCTAATAAATAAACAATATTACCATCACTATCTGTCAGATAATGAGTATTAGCATACATAATAGATTGTAAATAAGCGTTTATACCCGCACAATCTAAATAAGAGTCAGGGATTGTTATTGATGTTGTTGTTCCATTTACCCAAGTATAACTAAAACTATTATTACTGTTCGCACTTGTTATATTGAATACACTGTTATAAATAGATACTTGTTGGACTGCTACTAAATCATCTTTAAACACTACTCCTCCGTTAGGGAAATTATATTCAAAAACTGAGTTATAGGTATTAGCGACAATATTGGAAGAATTTATTAAAATACTTTTCGGCATATATTATAGAATAGGTTTTTTTTATATTAATTTAATTGTCTTAAGAACTCTAAACCTTGTTTTTTAGGAATTATCCTAGTGTCAATGAATTTAATAACTAAGCCTCTTAATTCTTTTATTAGATTTTGATTATCGTTTCCTGCGTCAAATTCTCCTTTTAAAATATTGAATCTGTCTCTGTCTTCTTTCTCTTCTGTAGCGTATAATTTGTCTTTACCTTTAAATAATGTATCTTGTAGTCCTGCTCCTTTAATTGCTTTTATTAGAAAGTCTTTAGATGGTTGAGGTAGTTTATTAAATTGATTTTCACTCATTCTCCCTGTTTCTAAAGTTGATACTAATAAATCTTTTGTATCATCATCTATATTAACTATAGGTAAATATTGAGGTCTTGAACCGCTAGCATACTTAAAATTTAATATATTCTTTCTTAGTTGTGGTATGTGTATTACAAATTTTCCAAATTCTTGATATGTAGGTTCTTTTTCGGCAACAACAACACCAGCACCTATTTTGATTCTTGATTTAATATACGGTTGATGACTGCCTTTACCTTCTTTATAATTCTTCCCAATATGAGAACCAATATCAATATGAACCAAATCACCCTTACCTTTCTTCTTTTTCATTCCAAACCCTTGTTTTGGATATTTAGCGTCTCTTTCAGGATGATATGCATAACCAGTGCGAGAATCAACATATTTTTTTAATCCTTCGTAAGACTCAGCAGCGGCAAATTCTTGTTGAATTAAAACATTTCGTAAATAAACAATATCGTCAGGCTTATTGAATTTATTCATAAATGTTGATTCGGAAATAAATCGATAAGTTCCTTTACTGCTTCTATCTGTTTCAAATGTGGTTTCTCTCTCCTTACCATTTGCATCTAATGCCGTTATCTTGCCGGTATAACCAACAAAGCCAGTTTTTTTATCACCTCCATATAAATAAGCCATTCTTTCATATATTTCATTTTTATTCAAACCACTTATCTTCTGAACTAAATATTCATACTTTTCTTGGTCTGATGGCTCGTCTCCAATTTTATATTTAGATGTTTGTTCGGGAACGCTGGGGAATGCCGCACCTAACCGCTCTACTATTTCTTCTTGTTCTAATATCATTTTAACTTGTGTTTTAATATCATATTTTTTGTAATTGTCTAATCCTAAATCTTCAAATATTCTTTTTCTATTAGCATCAGACATTGACTCTAATTCAAGTTGTCTTTTATTATTTGTTTTTTTAGGTGGAGGTTGCGGTGTTTCTTCATAAAAAGGTTGCGGTGTTTCTTCATAAAAAGGTTTTTGTGGAGGTGATAATTTTTTCTGCATAATAGCGTCTTGAAAATATTCAACAAGAGTATTTAAATCATATCTCAGTATTTCATCAATAGCATCCTGAGAAGTTATTAAAGAAATATTATAAGTCTGACCTGTAATATCTTTGAACGCTTTCTTTAATTTAGAACTTTCTGATTTTGTTGTATATGAATCTAAAAGTTCTTCTATATCGTTTTTCGTAATGGTTAATAACTCATCTTCAACTTTTTCTATTTGTTGCGGTGTTGATGATAAAGGTGTTAGTCTTTGTATTTGTGATGCGAAAATATCCAATATTCTATCTAGTTCTTTATTAATTTCAAATTTTTCATCCATTATAAATAATAACCCAATTAAATTTTTTTTTGATTTTTTTTTATCTATTTCCTCGAATTTATTTTCTATTCGTGATTTTATATTTTCTTTAATATCACTGTCAGGCATATTTTCCACTAAAAAAACGAATATATCGGCAACAATGGAGACAGATGAATCATAATCTAAATTAGCGTTCATATATTCTGCATTATCTATCAATCTATCACTTGGTATATATCTCTCACTAGAACGATTTCTTTCTTCTACTTCCGAAATCATATCATCTAACAATCCTGAGACTTTGTTTCTTGTTTGTGTTCTTTGTCTTTTATCAGATGATTTTTTTTTATTATAATTAGTAATCAACTTACCCAATTTCGCACCATTAAAATTTTCACCATTAAAAAAATCGAATACGTCTCTAAGATTATTAATATCAACACCATATGATTCTAAAGGCATAAAATCAGGGTCTTTATAATATCCACCTTCAATTATTATTTTAATATTTTTTGGTTTTGATTGTGTTTTTCCTTCAAATAATGAAGCGGGTAATTCTTCTTCAATATCTGTTATAACTAATGGCTCGTTTTCTTTTGCGACAGTGCTATATAAACCACCTATTTTATCAGTTATGAATTTATTATAATCTGTTAATCTCTTTTGTGTTGTGTTGTTAGAAAACCCTGAAAGAAACCTAGTTAATATAACTAAATCTTTTGTTATCGCATCATTTTTCTCTATCGCGTTTGAATCATTCGTCTCTGAATATAATTTCCCAATATTGAAAAATTTTGTTGTTAAATCATCTTTTGTGGGTATTTTATAAACTGATAACAAATTCTCAGCAAGTTTATTTATTTGACTTATTTCTATAGGTGATAAATCATCAATTTTATTAACAGTATCAATATCAAGTAATATATCTTTTGCTGTGCTTAAACTGTTTCTTATGGTTGATTTTAATGTATCGTTAAATGATATTAAGTCGTTGGTGAATAAATTTTCATTGATAAATTTTTCAAAACCACTAATACCATCTTGGGGTGGTAATTTTCTATAATTATTGCTAGAATTAGTATATGCATTTGTTGCTCCACTGAAAACTGAATTCAAACCTGTTATCGCGTTTAGATTCACTGAAAATTCCTCCCATTTATTTAAAAGTATATTAGCCTCTAATGATTTGGCTAGTAGGCTTTCAGACACTAATTTTTTGAATGCGGGGAAGTTTCTATTAAGTTTAACTAAATTATCAATACCATCTTGTTTTTGTTCTAATTGTATTACAAATGAACGTGCTTCAGATATATCTAAACCTAATTCTTTAATGTTGTCTATTGCTTGTTTTTCTTGTAGTTGTAAATCTTTATTTTGTTCTGACACTGTTTTATATTGTGGTGGGACTGGGGGTGGTTTATTAGGGTTTTTATAATCCTTAATTCTTTTTTCTTTTATACTTTCATTATCAATCATAAGTTGTAAATACTCGGCGTATTCTTTTCTTTTGTTTTGTAAATCATTAGTGTTCTTTATACATCCAATACTCATATATTAATAGGATAGGAAATAAATAATTTAAAATAATTTATTTTTCGGCTATTGAGTATATATCATTAAAATTCTTTCTAAATCTATCTTGAGGCGGTGCATCCAAATCAACTAATAAAAAGTCTTGTTTGTTTTGGGTGGTTTCTTCATAAATTTTCTTTAATAAAGATTTATCAATTCCTAGCGTGTATTCCCTCATAATGCCGTATAAGTCCTTTAGTCCTGATAATTGTTTTATTATTAAGTAGTTTAAATTTTGTCTTATGATAATTGGGACTCTGTAATAACTTTGTGCTATATAAATTAAACAACAGTTTAGTTTTCTTGCTCTTATGAAATATTCTTCTAATGCTGATTGATTCTTTTCTAGAACTAAATCATCCATCACTATTAAGGTCTGGTCTTCTTTATCAATATCTTTATCTAAATTAGGGGCTTTTTCAATACCTTCAACAATTTTTAAGCCTTTATCTCCTAATTTGTTCTCAATATAGTTATACAGTGGCTCATCTTTATTTTTTGTGATTATGAAAATGTTGTTAAAAGTATTATTCATATTATGCATTATATTAAGAAGTGTTTGTGTCTTACCTGCTCCACTATTACCGACTATAAGCATTCTGAAAGGTATCTTCAATCCGTGAATTTTAAAATTAGGGTTATGTGATTTGTTTAGAAATTTTTTAGGCATAACTTCATACCAATTTAGTAGTTCTGCTTTGTTAGATTTCGATTTATTCATATATAATAACTTAAGAAAAAAATTTCTAAATTAATATAATATGAGTATTTACCCACCGCCAACAGAAAGCGATTTAATATTTAACACAAGCAACTGGGAACAAACCCTTACTGACAGTGGATTAACAGAATCATTTTTAGATGCGAATTATTTGAAATATTCAACAGCACAAGGAACAGAGACGTTTAGTAATACGATAAATACAGGTTATTCTGATGTTGATGGTTCGACTATTTGTAATACTTTAAACACTTATTCAACTCCAGCGACAACTAGTTTATTCGACACAACTAATAATGCAAGTCAGGTTATACAATTAGGTATATCTCAAACATCAGCAGGAACAATAAATTTAGGGAGGCAATATGACGGTCTAGCGGCTTATAATACAAATCAAATAGGCGGCTGGACTACTTTAGGTGGGGCTACAGTAGGCTCGAGTCTTCCGACATTAAATTATATAACTGCGGCAACCGCAGCCACTATATGTGATTCTCAAACTACTGGCGTGTTGTATATAGGAACTAATGTAAGTAGGTCGGGTCAAATTAATATTGGGACTTTATCTCCTGTAATAAATAATATTGGGGCGACTGGTTCGACAGTGAATCTAGCAGGCGATGTCATACTTTCGACTGTATCTTCTTCAATTTCACAAACAAATGGGACAGTTTATATGACTGCTAATTACACAATTACATATAGCGGAGTTTATAATGAACTTAATGTTATTAACGCTAGTTCGACCACACGTTCGTTATTCCTTCCAGCAACTATTAGAGATTATACTTTTTGGATAACGACATTGACTAATAATTTAATTATAGGTGTTGTTGGAGAATCTAAGTTTATTGATTTTGGGTGTGATAGCACAGATTATTTAACAATTGAAGCAGGTAGCACTGTTTGTATTGTTGCTTGTGTTGGAAGTGATTCTTATAATTTGGTTTATACTAATTCCGAGATGTATAGACCTTTATTATTATACCCTTCTGCTACTTCATTCGCACCTTCAAGTCTTCAGTCTGGTTATGTTTATTTCAATAATTCCGTTAATGTTGTAGTTCCAGCATCACAGACAGGCGGGAGAAGTTTAAATATAACTATTCCTTTAGTTGCAGGTGTTTATTTTGCAGTTTTAAATTTGAGATTATTAAAAGTAATATCAGGAGTTACATCTTTATCAACTCCTATTAATTATTTAACTTTAAACACTACTGTAAATAGTTATACTACGACTATTAATGATATAGCACAAGGGGGAGGTGGCGGGACTACTGGTGCTTCACAATCCGTAGGCACTTATTATGAATTCAATGTATGCGGTTATTTTAATCTATCAACAGCGACATCTTTAAATTGTTTTGGTAGGATGAATGGTGCCAATATAAATTCTGGCACAGGTGGTTTTACTTTTGAAATAGAGGCTACAATTATTAAAATAGTATAGTTTATACATAAACGTATATGTTTAAAAGACTATAAATTTTTTTTCTAATTCTAATATATGAGTATTTATCCGCCGCCAAATTGGGTTGAAGAACTTTCTACATTTAATAGTAGTAATTACGGACAAACAACCACTACTAGTGCTACATCAACTGCTTTTTTAGACGCTAATTATGTTAAATTTCCTGTAGCACAAGGTGAGGTTACATTTACAAACACAAGCAACACAGGTAATATGACAGTTCAAGGAAATCTTTTAACAAATACAATTACAGGGACAACAACAACAAGCACAATATCATTATTTCCTAGTATTACAACTACTAATATTAGTCTAGGTGCTGCTTTAACGACTGGTTCAACATTAAAAATAGGTTCAACGACTAATAGTAATCATTTAGGATTAGTTGATTTTACAGGAAATACAATAAATAACACAGTTCCTGAGACGGGGGATTTGTATATATGTAATAATCAGATAAGTGGATTATTGACTATAGGCGGGTCATCTTCTCGAACGGCTGCAATAAATATTGGGAATGGAGCGAGTTCAACAGCCACAATTTCCATAGGAGCCTCTGCATCAACAATAAATTTAAGTGGGACAAGTGTGAATGTTAATTCAATTAGTTTAATTCCTGCGAGTGCTTCAACTTCTACGAGTTATGTATTTGCTGATAATGTAGCACAAAATTTTTTTGTAAATTGCACTAACGGTTTAAATAGTAGAACACAGACACTACCTAATAATCCTTATAACGGGCAGAAAATAACTATTATAAATCGTTCTACAACAAATACGAATACAATAACGGTTGGTAATGTATCAACACAAACTATTCAAGGTTATGGTATATCTGGTGCAACATCAATTACTGTTTATACAGAACAGACAGTTATATTACAATGGGTTAATACTACAGTAAATTATTGGATTATACAATATAAATCAAATGAAACTTTTCTACCTATTACGCCTACTTATTCAACAATTGCATCATATACAAGTTTAGCACAATTAGGTTATACATACACTCAAACATTTACAGCACCTACAACAACAGTGACTGGGTCTTATACATCATCAATGTTGATTACTGCGACTGGGGCGACATTTCCTATAGGTCAATATATGATTGTTGCTAGAAATACATTAACCCCTGTTTCAACAGCACAAACAATTCAATTTCTCATTACATCATTTTCAACGACAACACTTTCTACAGGTGTTATTGGTGATAATATTGATAGGAGATATCCTGTTTCCGTAGCCCTTCCAACGGGTTTTGCCACAACTGCTTCTATTGGCGGTTATTATACTAGAACTAGTAATTCACAATCAACTTATGTCACATTGGGATTTACTAATACTTTCGCGACAGGTGGTTTAACCCCTGTATTAAGTATATCAATTACTAGGATTGCTTAATAAAACCTATAGTTAATATAATGGGTATGTCAGAGATTTTTTGGACTTCATTCTACACAGGTGCTATGGCATTCTGTTTAGGTGTATTCGGTTTTTTATATAAGAGCAAGTGTAAGGAAGTTAAATGCTGTTGCATAAAAATTATAAGAGATGTTGAAATAGAAGAGAAAGAAATGGAAATAGTTAATAAAATAAATAGAGAAGAGAAATCTAATGACTCACTTTAGAATCTACGAACAATCATACCGCCTATCATTAAGTTTTGGTCGGCTTTATCTAATGTATCAACACTATGAGCGGCTATAGGGTTGTATGTTCCTGCTTTAACAGTTAAATCTGGTCTATATGATTGGAAAGGATTTAATGCACTTACTGCGTCGTATTCGGTTCTAACATCATATTGATTATCTGCTTGAGTGTTAGAGAATGGTCTAGTTGCTTTATTTAATGTGATTGTTTCATTACCTTTTTTGCCTAATAATTCGGCTTGTAATCCTCCTTGTGAGTGTCCTATCGTTGATATATTGTCTCTACCGTATTTCCTTTCAGCGTCTCTTTGGACTTTCTTTGCTTCTTTATATCTATCAGTAGTTTTATATAAAGTTTCACCCCCTACCGCATACATAGCGTTATTAGCCCAATCGGTAAAGCCTGTAGTTCCTTTATGGGCGACAACAGTCTGTCCTGTATCTGGATTATAATACACTTTACTTGTTTTAGTTGATAGTTCTCTATCCTGTATAAAACCGTCTGTTTCTTTCTTTTTCTTATCATAACTAGCGTTTAATAAATTTTTAAATGTTCCAACTGCTAGTGCTCCTCCTTTCTTTGAGTGATGAATAACTATAGCATATCTAGGTAGTCTTTTAGTGATTGGAGTTTTTTGTTTTAACGCTATTTGTTGTTTTAATACTTTTGATGATGTGTCTTGTAGTAGTTGCGGGGTTCGTGAATTCACTTTCTTTGTAGGTCGGAAAACAGGCTTACCACCCATATTTTGAGTTGGATTAACTGAAACCCATTTTTCGTCGAACCAACGTGTTAAATTTTTTGGGTGGTTTGTTTCAACAAATGGGTTATTTGATTTGTGATTCTCTTTATACATCTCTTTATATTTCTTGACTATTGCACCACTTCTGAATGGGGAGTTTGTTTTATACTTGCTTACGATAAAATCTTTTGCTTCTCCGTATAAGGCTGGGTCGCTTGCTGTTGGCATATATTATAAATTAAGAAAAAAAGTTTCAACTTTTTTATAATTTAAAAATTCATTTTTAAATTGACAATAATTTCTAAATTATTATATATGAATAATAGTGATAGGAAATTTAGGAACATAAAATATTATTGTAAGAAATATGGTATATCGGTTAAGAAGGGGGATAAGTTTCTACCTGTCGGTGTCTTATCTAAAAAGATATATGATTATGAAGTGTCTAGAGGGATTAAGAATGGTTATTATCCTTTCTTTTGATAGGTTTAACTGGTAAATAGGGGTTTTAACTGGTAAATAAAAGACATCAAAATGATAGGTTTAAATAAAATGAATAAGGTGATTTAATATTATTGTTTTGTTAGTAGTTCTGATTTTAAAATCTTTTTAAGTCCTTTTCAAGCCCCTTATATTTAGGCGGTGTATTTGATTTATAAAATTGAATAAGATAAAATTAGTATTTCAAAATATTGGATTTTTAGCGGCTTATTTGTTTTAAGTCCTTTTCAAGTCCTTTTTAAGTCTCTTTAATGATTTTATATTTAATTGATTAAAATTATTTTTAAGTGCGTTTTGATTTAAAGAAAAAAATATATACTATATTATATATATGAGTATTACAGCAGAAAATATTGAAGTTTTAGAAATATGGCGGCCCGTGTGTGTCTCTCCTGGTGTGTTTTCCAATTTATACAAGGTAAGCAATAAAGGATATTTTAAAAACAGTAAAGGCGGTATATTAAAAGGTTGTTTAAGTTCTGAGGGTTATATTAGAGTTAAAATAAAAATTGATGTTGATAGTGATTTTAAAACATATACGGCGGGGCGTCTTGTTTATCAAAGTTTTAATATTAATGAAGATATAACGGAATACGATATAGAATATTTAAATAATGATTCAAATGATTTAAATATAAGTAATTTAAAAAAATCAACAAGAACAGAAAGCGCGAGACACGACAAACAAAAAACAAAAATAAGGGCGAATAATAATACGGGCCATACTGGGATACATCCATATAAGGGAAAAAAAAATAATTTTTTAGGTTTTAGATGTTCCATTTATAAAGACGGCGTGAAAATTAAGGATAAAAGATTTAAAACAATTGAGGAGGCCTTATATTATAGGGATAATTAGAAATAATATTATATAGTTTTTTATAAAAAATACTATATAAATTATACGGGGTTTTATGTGTTAGAAAGGGTTTTTATACGGGTTTTTATGTGTTTTATGTCGTTTAATATCACGCAAAGATTATTAAAACATAATTTTTTTATGATGTGTTATAAGGTATTTTTTAAGATTTTTCTAAATTGTGAATTGAATAAGCCTAAAGAAAGATATTTATTATATATTATTAAAATTGAATAAGGCGGATTACTGACATTATTATATATACATTATTTTTTAATAAAATCTTTGAAAAATAAAAATAAATATCTAGTTTTTTTAAAAATATACATTATTTTAAAAAATTCTTTATATAAAAAAATTAATTAAATTTTGATTTAAAAATAATTTTCTATACTATATTAAGCATATATGCAAGTTATACAAGAAACTTTTAAAAATACCCAACCCGCCGCCGTCTCTAATAGTGATTATGAGGATTTACAATTCACACAAGACGAAACAAACCCTTTAATTTATCGTTTTAATATAGATATTAAAGCCCTTAAATTTACGAATTATGAAGAACATAGAAACAATTTTATTAAATATATTTTAATTGAAAATAATTTAGATAATTATAATGAAGTAAAGGCCAAACTAAAAGAAATAATTGAAAAACAAATAGAAACAATATTAAATATAGATTCAGTTGATGAGATATTAAAAAATATAGAATATAATTTAACCGATGATTTAAATATATTAATAACTGTAAATTTATTAAGTGAAGAAGAAAGACACAACCACAACAAAATAATAAAGTTTTCTTGCTGGTGTTGTCTTCAAGAAAAAGAAGAATTAAATATTAAATATTGTAAAAATAGACATAATGAAAACGTCTGTTTAATATGTTATAATGACTTAAAACAAAGGGCTATAAAATGCGGTATATGTAGGGGGAAATTATATATTAAAGATGATAATTTAAATATAAATAATTTATTAGAATCAATATTAAGAATAAAAGGAAATATATTTTATAATGCCAAAGCCTTTAATTTGTGTATTCTTGATATAATAAAAGAAAAATATTTTATTGATGAGGATAATATTTTTATTTATCCTTTTGACTTATCACAATTAAATTATAATTATCCTTATTTGGACGGGTTAGACGGTGTCTATGAGGATATTAAAGATAAAATTAATAATATTACTATTGATAATAGAGATGATTACGATAATAGAGATTTTATAATTTTAAGAATAATTTTAGAAAGTGTTTTCTTTATGCTTGAGCCGTCAGACATTGAAGACGAGGCAGAACAGCAAAAACAATTGACACTAACCGCCGCCGCTTTTTATAAAATATATGAGGGCGAATTAAAAGGAACGTTTAAAGACGCTAAAATAATTTTAATAAGTCCTGATTTTAATTATAAAAAACATATAATAGATGTATATAATTTATATAAATATTTTGTTTTTTGTGTTGATAAAGTAGATGACGCAATAATTAAAAAATATTATATTGAAATAGAAAAAGATATTCTTAATAATGATTTAGACAAATCAAGCAATAAACAATATATTTTTAAATATAATAATAAAAAAATTATTATGAAAGATTTAAAAAGTGATGATGATATAAATATATATGTATGTAAAAAAATTATTAAGGAAGAAAAGAAGAAGACCAAAAACCCTAAATATATTTATGATGGTGAAAATATTGAAAGACACTATATAAATATTAAAACTCATACAGAATTAAAAGAAGAATTTGAAGAATATTTTAAAGAGTCTTACCCGACTTTTTCATTTTATAATTATTTAAATGATGGGTATATATATTCTTATGATTTCCATAATTTTTTAATGAATCAATTAGAGGAGGCGGACTTTCCAATTTTAGAGGAATACTACAATAAAAATATAGATGGAAATATTAATTTAGATGGTCTTTATCATTCTTACAGAAACGACAGAGACGACACGGCGGAATTAATTAAATTATTTGGTAATATAACTTATTATTTAAACCAAGTAGATAATATAAGCCATTTTATAGATATTGAATTATTTAATGAAATCAATTTTTAATTTTTTATTTAACTTATTTATTTTTTATTATTTAATATTAAATAATAAAATATTAAAATGTTTATAAGTTCTTATTATGTTATAATAAGGATTTATGAATTTTTTTTATTTTTATGAAATTTATAATTATACTATAAAAAGGATTTATAAATTTTTTTTTTATTTTTTCGGTCTGGGTTGGGTTTTTATATAAATTGAAGGAGATAGACAAAATATTATTATTATTGTTATAGGTCGTAAAAAAATGAAAATGAATAAGGCGACCAAGTCGGAAAATGAATAAGGAGGGAGAAAAGACAAATTTATTGATTTTTGGTTATTGTATCATCC
>Ga0181346_1000602_pt1 | contig 15747 bp, 16 predicted proteins | sample Su13VDMM15DN_FD_130100 | JGI IMG/M metagenome (GOLD analysis project Ga0181346, IMG submission 130100) | Freshwater viral communities from Lake Michigan, USA - Su13.VD.MM15.D.N | ecosystem: Environmental > Aquatic > Freshwater > Lake | place: USA: Michigan | collected 2013-07-15 | reverse complement strand
TCCAAGACCGATTTGTTGTGATCTTCAACATAAATCCATTCTCTGATATTATATCCATTTCCATATACCGGAATTTTATCACCATTATTCAATGATCGTAATATAGTTGGAATAAATTTTTCACTGTGTTGATATGGGCCGTAATTGTTACAGCATCTAGTGGTTATAATATCCATCCCATATGTTTCGTGATACGCTTTAGCTATTAGATCAGCCGATGCCTTAGAAGCCGAATATGGGCTTCTGGGAGCTATAGGAGAAAGTTCTGTAAACGGTGGATCGGAATATTCTAAATGTCCATAAACTTCATCTGTTGATATGTTTATTATTCTTGCTTGTGGTTGGTGTATTCTACAATATTCCATCAATGCGCCCATACCTATAACATTATTTGAAATGAATGATAGGGGATCATTAATCGATCTATCTACATGTGATTCTGCGGCAAAATGAAAAACATAGTCATACTTGATATTCACCAACTTAAAATTTGATAGCCTGATATCATCATTATAATGCTTATAACTATTCGTATGATTTAGAACTGGTGAATAGGTCATAGACCCTGCCCCCATCTTATCGAAGTTTACAACTTGAAGATTAGTATAATTTTGCAACACGTATTCTACAAAATTTCTCCCGATGAATCCCGATCCACCTGTAACCAATATTGTTTTATTATTTAAATCTACCATTTTATTCTCCCGGTTTTCTATTGAGCCTATCATTCATATCACTATACACCTTTTTATATTCTTCATATGTTAACAGGAAATCTTCAGACCCCTCCACAATTCTGGTGATACCACTCAGCATCTCATCACTAGCAGCATCATCTAATGTATAACATTGTAAATAAATTTTATCACCATCATCCATGGAGTGCTGTCGAAGTCCTAAAATATTAAATTCGTCTTTATCTCTGTTTGGATCTTTTATTAAAATACCCGGACGACCATCATAATACCATGGAAGTCTGATGGCTGTGTAAATATCACCTTCACCATAAACCTGACATTCTCCTGTCGGATCAAGTTCCTGTAATCGCTTTATTAATTCCTTAGATTTCATTTTTAAAAATTGTTCCTATAACTTCATATCCATCTGGACCAGTCCAATCTCCCAACAATTCAAATCCCCCATCCCCATTTAAATCATGTAACCAAAATCCAAACCCACAAGAACCTTCCGCAACATATTCAACATTTTCTGGTCGAATATGGTTGAATATTTCAATGATATCACCCTCATAAATATCCACACCATTTTTATCCTGTAATCCTGTCCATTGTTGGACTACATACTCGTTACCACAAGAACCATTCTGTAGATTGTAAAATTCTCCCTTTAAGGTTAACACGTAATGACCTTGATATCCTCGATCTGAATAGATGAAGCGGTTCTCCATTTTATCCCAAACTCTAAATTTTAATCGGTTCATACTCATGTTTACCATTGATTTTCAATATGTCAAGCCTAAATACTCGTATGGACTATGACGAAGAAATTGATCGTGACGTTGATAATATCATCTCCCAGATTAAAAATCAAGGGAAAACATTGAAAAATGTTGAAAAGGAACGACCCGAATTGAAAAAAGAGGATTTGGAAAAATTCATCATTGATAATGCCGCTTCCGTTGTTGCTGATTCGATTGAAATGGTTCAAGGGTTAAAATTAGATGTTCTAGCTGGTGGGGATGCTAAAATGGTGGAAGCTACAGCGGAATTAGTAAAAGCAGTTACAGGGGCATTAGATGCTTTATCAAAACTTAAATTATCAGATGATAAACTTAAGGGTCAAAAAGAATTGAAACAAATGGATATTGATTCTAAAGGAGCAGAAGCTCTCACAGGTGGACAATCTGGATTGTTTATTAGTCGAGAAGATCTTATTAAGAATATTCTTAATAGAAAAGATGAGCCAGATGGAGACGAACCAATTGGAATTACTTTAGACGTTTAATTGCCCAATTGTCCATAATTTGTGTTTAACAGATATTCTTTATCTTTATCAGGTCCAATAATTTTTAATTTAGCGGTTCTATTAGCCACTGAATCAAATTCATCACCCATTAAGTCTAATGTGATTAAAAGTTTATTATCACCGTCATAGAAGTTCTTCTCAATTTTATTAACAATACTAGTCGAAGTGTTTTCCTTAGATTCGAATGGGGTATATATCTTATTGTCTTTATAAATTCTAAAATTTTCTCCCCCTAATAATTCTTCAACCTTTTCAAATACGGTCTTAGATGATTCATCCACTGATATATAAAAGAAACTATCCTTTACCATGTATGACCCATTGGATCTTTTCACAAATAATCCCTTACCCTCTTCATCATACCGCAATTGATTATTTTTATCTGCTATTGGCAATGTGTTATCAATAGCAGATGAACTTTTTAAAGATCCTCTAAATACGTCTTCAGTATTCTTAATAGCATTACCTAAATTTTTTCGCATAAATGATGGAAGTTTATTATATGAATCCGCTGAACACCCCAATGGATATGAGCCATCTACAAATATAGTATTATTTTGCGATGTTAAATTTTTAATACCTAATATTCCAATAGAATCTGGGGTATTGATAAAATAGGTTTTATCCTTAGAAAATTCTCTAGTATGAGATCCCAAAGGACCATTTCTCAATAAAGTAACATAATATTGAATTGTGTATGTGTCTAGCTCTGATCCCTCTTCTTCAAGTTTTGTTATAAATTTCTCAAGTTGATCGGTTCCTAATTCATAAATTTTTTTAAATTCAATCATGAATTCTATTTCCTTTTTGGAAAAGGAATCTCCCAAATTTGCAATATCCTCTAAATCTTTCTCAGTGAAACATATAGCTCTAAGAATTTCTACTTTATTTGTGCTCATATATTAATTAATTCGATATAAACATTTTATATTCATCCATTCGTCTTTTGGTCAAACCGGGTAAAGATTTCCCCCCCGCCTTATCATATTCCAATATCTTCTTAGCAATTACTTTACTATTTCTAGTCCCATTATTAGTTAATTTATTTAAACTTCCAACATTATATCGGAAACTTGTTAATGCATTGATTTGAGTTGGTGTCCATTTATATTTCCATCGTTTGGCGTCAGCTATAACAGAATCTCTATGTGATTTGATAGTTTTTATTAATCGATTAGCTGCTTCGGATTCTGATATTTTTTTATCGGTGGGTAATGCCTTTGTACCGTATCCTATTGAATACTGTTTATAATCCCAATATGGTGTTGGTGAAAATTGCTCATGTTTTTTTACAAAATTTAATAATTTTGCACTTACATTAGTATCATAAATATTTTTAGGTTTAACAAGAACAGCTTTATTGGAATAGTGTTGTAATAAATCATCTATGGTCTTATCAAATTCTGGATTTATGTTTTTATCCCCAACAATTTCCAATGCTTCAATCTTTTGATGTATTGGTTCTGGGCGTTTATCTAATAGTTTTAACACATAATTTGTCTCATATGTAGTCGCAACTAATGACAACATTGTTAAAACTATTTCTCTAATTCCCTCATTCAATTGTTTATCGTTCATTCAATATCCTCCTTAATGTTAGTATTTGGTCCAATGTATGTTTTTGTTGCGAAGATTTGATTAGTATATAAATCCGCAAGGAATATATGTCTGACTTCCGTAACAAACCATCTACCTAAAATTTTAGAATCACTTTCTAATTCATCTTTCGTTTCTACTTTTTTAGCAGAAAATATATCAATAAATTTACCAGATGTTCTGGAAGTATTTCCGATGTTAGTAAATGATAATTGTAAATTATAAAATGTTAATGCATTATGCATTTCAGCTTCTACTATTCTAACCCCATCATCAACAGAATATGGAAATTTGTATCTTTTAAATCTTTTATCCATCGATTTATTTTCCACGCCAAATGGTTTTGGCTTGCCCCCCTTCGATGTAAATGATTCAACAAATTTAGATTTCCATTTCTCTTTAACATCTTTGAATAGTATTTTTTTAATTTTTTGCTGTCCTAATATTTTATCATACCCTATAACCAATGAATTTATAAAAAAATCAGTGGTCCAACTATATAACGGGGTAGAATATCCAAAATTTCTTAACTGTCCAATATATTCGCCAAATGGCGTCTGTCCTGTTGGGTTATTGGAGTTGTCGAATCCAATTTCTGTTACAAGATCTCCAACGGCAAAGGACTCCATTTCATATTTTTTATTATCCTTGAAAACTTTAGATAGTAATACAAATACATATTTTTTGGTTTTCTCATCATAGTTTATAAATCCCTTAACATATATATCGTCATCCTTTGCATAAAATATCCTAAGAAAATATCGAACAACATCTATATATCTAAATGTTGCTGGTGGATAATAAGTGATCTGAAAATCTCCAGATTCCCAATTATCCTTATCTATAAATTCTTCACCCAATACTTCTTTAAAAATATCTTTTAAAATATCACCAATTTTACCAGTATATACCATCCCATAAGGAATCATATCTGTAAATGCTATAGCCTCTTTAGCTATTAATGAAAATGTTTTATGATTTTCAGATCTACTCATAGGATTAACTGTATCCGAATCATCTATTATTACAAACGTATGTTCAAATTCTTCATTTTTAAATCCTTTAGATTCTTTTGGTTTAAACTTGATAATAAATTCATCTCTTCCATCTCCTCTTAAAAAATAATCATTCTCGATAAAATCAAATGGATTTGCCACTGATATACTTCCCGACATAAATGGTTCGAAAATATTATCTATTAGAGTCATTCCCCTAATAGCAGATTTTGTGAATGATACTTCTTGGTTATCTGGATTGGATAACTTAAATTCACATTCATACTCAATATCATTTATTTTAAACGTTTCAGCCATTAATAATGTCGTCCTCCAAATACTGTTGAATTTGTAATATCATCATATATTAAAGTTCTAATGGGATCTTTAATATATTTTACCTCAATTCCCCCATTTAAATAAAATGGAGCACCTGTAAATTTATCCTTATTGAGTAGATATAATATCCACCAACTTTTCATATCTCCATAAATCTGATATGATAATATAGATAATGCAACTTTACTTTGTGGAGTATAGAATTCTAAATATTGACTATCTATTTCAGGAAATTCAATTTTCTTTAGAATATTATATGTGTGAAAATCTTTATCATCTATTGAAGATTTAAAAACTTTAAAAATACGTTCATAATCCCGAATACTTAATTTATCGAGAGTTGATATTTCATTTTGATATTTTCCAGTTTCAATCATAATTATACATCCTTAAGAAACCCGGCATGTTCCAACGTTAGAGACTGGAATGACATATTTATTTGATAAGCTTCTGGAACTATAACTCCATTAATTTCTCTACGTGTTCCTATCATACTTGAGGAAAATTGACTACAGTATGCCCAACGGATAAATCTATGACCCGGAACTTTAACTTGATATATTCTTGGGGGATCTACCGCAATACTATTTCTTCTCAATGGTCTGTTAATTTCCGTTAACTTATGTATTAATTTTTTATTTTTTTCAATACTATCTGGATTTATTGTGTTTGACAATACGAATGATACTTCCAGAGGTCCATCATTTTTTTCAAATTGATAGAACATTGGAGATTCAACATATGTTCCGGGTGATCCACCAGATCCCATTGTTTTCATCGCACCAGAAAAATCACGCTTTCCAACTTGCTGAAAAGCTTTGGTGGCAGTATCCATATCTGTTATGTTTAATGCTTGGGCTGCTCCACCAGCTAATGTTTTAGCACCTTCATAAAAGTCAGAACCTATACCACCTGATCCCCCAATACCACTCTGGAAAGTGTCTCCGAATGTATTACTAAATGATCTTATATTATCATTGAAAAATGGAAAATTGAAATCATCCTCTGCTGTGGTCGCTTCACCATACATTTTATCGTAAAATGATTTAGCATCCCCACTACCACCACCTTCAGTAGCGATAGCTACAAATCCCTGAATGGCTTGCATTATCTGATTAGACTTAAGCTTATATGATTTGACCCACACTCTGGGTGCTTTTTTACGCATACCAGAACCTCTAGGTGCGCTAGTCCAGTCATATTCTTTGACTACATCATATTTTGCCATAATAATATTTAACCAAGTGCATATGCACTTGTAAGATAGCCATCTCTATTATTTGGAATAGTTGTCATTTGTTTAGATGAAGATTGTTGAGATGGTTGAACCACTGTAATATTAGCACCAGTAGACCCATTACTACCTGATGACCTAGCCATCACAGAAGTATTATGTGCTATATGTTTTAAATATTGATTTGTTATCATATTAGCCTTTATTAGATGTTTCATTGTTTCATTGTTACCATTACCCCTAAGAAATTCATTAATGGCTCCACCAGTTTTTAGACCCATAACTTCATCATTTTTATTAAATTTATGAACCTTACCATCTTTGATAATAAAGTCTTGCATCTCATCTTTTGGGGGGGTGGTCCCGGTTACAAATGCACCTATAGTTTTGGTATATTTTTTAGGAATGATATAATCGGTAATTAACCCTCCTAAGAATCTTCCAGATAAATCACCAACCATTGCACCCAAGATAGCACCTATAGCGGTCCCAGCCCCCGGAACAATACTACCTAATGTCCCTGCCAATGCTGCACCTCCAGCAGATCCAATCATACCAGAAACTCCGGTAATTACTCTCTTTCCGGCTTCTTGTTGTAATTGACTATCGGGCATTCCTTTCTTTTTCATGGCTTTTATATCCATTGTTGCCAATACACCCTCGATAGCAGGTCCAATAATAGGAATTTTCGCAGCACCTTTAGCTGTTAATTTTCCCATAAGTTTAAACATTCCCCCACTAGCCTTTATAACACCACCCGCCGCAGTTGACACTACTTTTTTGGCAGCGTTTAACCCCATATTGACGGCACCTTTACCTACAGACTTAACACCACTGACTACCGACGTAGCCCCACTAGCTACTTTACTAGTTACAGACTTAACACCTCCCACCGCTGTTGACACTACTTTTTTGGTAGCGTTTAATCCCATGTTAACACCTGATGCTACTTTACTAGTTACAGACTTAACACCTTTACTAGTTACAGACTTAACACCTGATGCTACTTTACTAGTTACAGACTTAACACCTGATGCCGCAGTCTTTACACCCTCGGGTAATAAAGACTTTATACCCCTCACAGCAGTCCCTATCACCTTGCCAATTTTATCTTTAATACTTGAAAATAAATTAGATATAGCTGAAATTGCATCATCTATAAGACCACTAAATGCTTTATATGCCTTCGAGTTAGTTATTTTATCCGATAGTCCAGATATAGATCGTCCTATGGATTTAAATACCCCCACTACCTTATTTCCCATATACCCAAATACACCTTTTAATTTAGACCAAGCATTTGCCAGCATCCCTCTAAACCCTTTAACAAATTTAGAATTCCATATTTTAGATCCTATGCCTTTTATACCACTCCACAATTTCCCAAAAAATCTACCTATCGAACTTGTAATTCTACTGAATAATTTTTTAACACCTGTCCAGATTTTTGACAATATCCCCTTAAATTTTGAAAAAAGTTTAGTAACCCCTCTCATAAATAATTCTTTTAATTTATTAAAATCTAATAGTGATCCTAATCCCAACAGTCCAAATAGTTTACTCAACCACCCACCAGCAGACTTTCCACTAATCTCCGATGTGGTCTTTTGCTTTATAACAGGTTTAGCTATTTTAGTTACCAGTGTTTTATCCTTGGTATCTTTTTGGATCTTTTTCTGCTCTTCGAAGAATTTAGATATGAAAATAGAAGAAGCCTCTTTAGTTCTATACTTTTCCTTATTGTTTAATTTAGATGATTCAGAATCACCAAACGTGGAGTTTGGTGATTTAATTATATTCTTATCAACCAAAACATTCTTACTAGAAGATTGATTCGCTAGTTGATCAATAATTTTAGTTTGATTTCCTAAAATTTCTAAAAATTCTGTTACTAATTCCACATTAGTATTTAATCAATAACCTTTATTCGAAGAACGCTGAGTCAATATCAACCATCACTCCGTTAAAGGTTAGTATAGACTCATCATATTCTCGAACTTTTAATATGAAGTCGGTTATTTGATTTGTCACGTTTGCAGGTAGATTATCAATTATTTTTATTTTCTCAGACATGGAAAGATCTTCCATAGATATAACTTTTTCCCCGAATGTAATCGTATCAATAAATTTTGGAACTTCATATGAAAGTATTAGGGACACATTCTTTCCTATATTACTATCGCTAAGTTTTTTAATATCTTCAATACATGTTGACAACATTCTATTTTCCTGTTTCAGAGTGGGTATCTTTAATGAGATAGTATATCCTATACCTTCTATGGGATAGGGTAAATCCAATTCAAATTTTTTAAATTGTTTTAATAGATCAGATACATCAATTTCAACTTCATCTGTTTTAATTGTTTTATTTGACATCTCTTGTCTCAACGCTAAAAGTATCGGAACTCTGTCATAAATTTTTAAATTTTCCTCTTCTGAATTTTGTAAGATTATATCGTTTACATTTTTTATAAAGGTCATAACACCTCCAAACCCATCTAATCCAGTAGTTACTAAGCTTTTTTGCTGTTTGAATGATAGTGGTGTAATTAAAATTTCTTTCTTTGAAGAAATTTTAACTTTTAATTGTTTGGATTCACTAGAATCTAAAACATCAAGAAAATCTTGTAGTTGTTGTTTACTCATATACTTAATTTAGTCTCTTGATTGGTTTTTGCAACATCCTCTGAATATAATTTACTCAATAGCTCTAAATCTCTAGGGTTTCTACTAATTATGTATCCCACATCATTAATTCTCCCACTTAACATAAAAATTAATTCCAATATATCATCGTATGTGTAATAATTATATAATAATTTTATAAATGAATATGCTGTATTATTGAAAAAATTTACAGCTATCTCAGGTATATCTAGCTTAGATTCCATTAATATAACTTTATCATCAATATGTTCTATGATATTAGTTTTAATTAAATTAATCATAGCTGGTGATAATTTATCCAGAATTTTATATTTGTCCCGTATATCCATTCCTATCATTTCCAACTGTATATTTTTATACTTTAATGAATATATCGAATCTACCAACATATTATCGAAATTAGTATAGTATAAATTCTCAGGATAATCTATAACAACATCAAAATCATCCAGACTTATTATTTTTCTAATATCTATACATGTTGATTTGAATTTATCTGCCCATACATTTAGGTTTACTGTGACATTAGAACTTCCGCTAAATGTTACAGTCTCATTGACAAATTTAATTCTAGCCATTAATAGAGCGTAAAATTTATCTATTGCATTGCAATCCTTTCCCAATTTAGATATTAAAAATGTATGAAGTTCTTCATCTGAATCATTTTCCACCATAAATGATATAGTCCTAAAATCTTCCAACGTGAATTCAGATACTTTTATTAATCGGTTTGAGTATATACTAGTTATGTCTAATTTCATAATTGTTCATAATTTTCACATGCAAATGTCACGGATTTGATGGGGAAATCTGTGTTTTCGTAATTTAATGTGTATCCCTCTACCGCAGTAGGGAATACTTTAATAAAATTGAATCCTTTGATAAACTTACCACTATTCGAGTATTGACGAACTTGCATATTTCCTCTAAGTGACACTCCCTCGGCTATCAATCCCTTAATACCCAATGCAATCATCCAAGGTCTAAAAAAGTTATGTTCTATATCCACTTCAGTCTCTAAAAAGTTTACAGTGAAAGATCTATCTAAGAAATTAGAACGAGCATTTAAACCATACCCCGGAAGAAATCCCCCCATGCCAGAACCCGACTCCATTGCTGAAAAATTAGAAGTTTCATTTGGTAATCCAACTTCTTGAGCTACTAATATATTTCCACCCCTTGTCATAGAATTTGGAGAGGTTTTAGCTTTCCATTTTTCTCCAGCATAACTCAAAACACTATTAATAGATCCTTCCGATATCCCATCAATAGTTACTGACCAAAAAACTGGAAGATTTAAGAAAAATTTTTGATCGTTTGCAAATGCTGCAAGAAATTCATTTATATTAGTAGCCACAATAGTATTTAATTATAAAAGTAAAAATCCCAACCGATATATTACCGATTGGGATTTTAAAGTATTATTATAATTACTTAGCGAAGTTTTCGTACCAATGGTATGAGAACGTGCAAGGAATAGAAAGAACTTCACCAGTTCCATCAGCGATCTGATATGCAATGTCTCCAATATCTCTAATAGAAACTCCAACGAATTTGACTTGTTGAATTACTTCCATACCTTGACCTCCACTATTAGCTTGTCCGCACGGAACTGCTAATAGATCTAAAATCATATATGCTTCTGGTCCCGGCATACACATTTGACCAGTAGTAGTTTCATTATCAAATGCAAGTCTACTTGCTTTTTCTAATTTCTTTCTAAGATCTAAGTCTTGGGTGTGATAGAATTCTATGCTATAACCTTCCGATCCCGGATATGTTGATTTACCATTTAAATTAAATTGTTGACCTGAATAGTTAACAATTTTATTTTCAATGTTTCGTCCGGGTAGGGATGCGGTTTTGGCGAAAACTAAATCAGTTTCCCCGTCCAATGAAAGACCGGGTAATTGAATTTGTTTAACTCGCATAAAAAAGTCTCTAGCGAACTGTCTTTGCGATGCAAGTGTGAAGAATGTATTAATGTTTGCGGGCATATTATTATTTAGTTATAAGGATTAGATCAACTCTTCAAAGTTCGCATCAGTTCTGGTTGCAATAAATGAAACTAATACGAATTCAGCAGTTCTCACTGGTTTTATATAAATATCAGCCCTCATTTCATTACTGTCTATAACTTCTGGAGTATTGTTTCTCTCGTCACAAACTATAAGATAGTCGTAGACCCCTTGATTGTTTTTAGCATACTCGAAAATAGGAGTGATGGTGTTCACAAATCTAGTTCTCGTAAATTCTGTATTTGGCTCAAACACGAAGAATATAGAAGCTTTTTTAGTTGGACGCTCAAGAGCTAAGAAGCATCTACGAACATTAATTCTATCGAATGCGCTTGGCTTTCTACTGAAAGTTTTCTGACCAAAGATTGCCATACCCTGTGATGGGGAGAATAGAACTGGATTAAGATTACTCTTATATAGTTCATCTCGTTGCTTTTGGTTTGGAGTGATAGCAATATTAACTACGTTACCACTTACAAGACCTCTGGTGTATCCAGCAGGAGCAGACCATGGGAATTCGGCGGAATCATTACGAGCAAATGTAGCACCAGCTACAGAAGAGAATGGAACCCAGATTTTATCACCTAAGAATTCGTCGTAAACTTGCGCCCAGTTTGCATAAGAACATGCATAAGAAGTATTTTCTAATTCAAATTGATGTCTCATAGCCCAGTAGATATCTGTTTGGAAATTCTTAGTTCTATCTGCAAGAACTTTAGTGTTCTTACCTGTAATCATGATATGGCGAATTGGGTCAGCAATAAAGATACAGTCACCACGACCACCAGTATTGGATGGAAGATTGCAGAAGTTTTCAAATTTATTGAAAATAGTGCTGTAATCCGCTCTAATATTTTCCCCAGTAGTTCCAAGAGCATTTGAAGTTCTTAACGATCCTAAAGATGCACTTAATCCAGTTGTATAGATTGTATCATCATAATATGTAGATGTTAATAATTCGGTGATAGTATATATAGTTCCAAGACCAGCTTCAACTACTACATCGATGTCATAAATTTCATCATTCTTAACTGCTTCAAGTGCTCTTTCTAATTTAGCTGGAATTTCTCCAAGTTCTTTAGAAGATACCTGCCCTCCACTATATGTTCCAACTGGATAGATGTTGTCAGATAATCCTAAATCCGAATATAGTGTAGAATAGTCAGCAAGTTTAGTAATACCAGTAGCTACAACAGAAGCAGCGGATAGAGTATTGGTTAATACTCTAATTTTTCTAGTAGGTTTACCATCCGATCCAACCGCAGTAGATCCAAACTTATTCGAAACATATGGATTAACTAAGATTTCAATATTTCTATCATTAGAATCTTCATTCTCTAAGTAGAATGAAACAAATGGTCCACCAAGTTGATTTGGACGAGTTCTATATGAATCAATAGATCCAACAACAGCACCATCTAGAACATAATCCAGTTTATATGCTTCAGTTGCATATAAACTCTTACGAAGTTTAAATACCCCAACATTTAATAAGTCATCATCTTCTCTACCATCAATATTATAATCTGTAAGATTTTCCATTATCTGGGAAATACTTCCAGATTTACCATTTGGTGTAGATGTTAAACTAAATTGGAATGTTCCTGTTGGAATTGTAGTGAAATTAGAAGTAAATCCAGTATTTGCACTCACACTCACAGTTTTTGCCCCAAGGATAGCGTCGTAATTAGAAGCTGGATTGATATTGGTGTTATCCGCTATACCGACATAATATCCTTCAAATTGACTATTAATAGTCGTTTGGGACTTATTCAGAATAATAAGTCCAGCTTTTCCAAGATCTGAAAATGTAGCTAACTGCGATCTATTACATCCAGATTGACTCCATGTGAATAATGATCCTTCTTGAATCTGCCTGTATTGATTTTCGCTCAATGTAACATGAACTGGTGATCCTAAAACGATTGTCGAAGATAGAGTAGTGAAATCACTTTTAATTGCAGAAAGAGCAGAATCATATGTTTTTGCTGGATATACTAAAGCTGAATATTCAGACCCAAACCCTGTTCCTTGTCCAGAACCATAAGGTAAACGTGAAGTATATATATGAGCGGGAGAATTTAACAATTCACGAACACCATGATAAAAGTAACGTTCAGCACTGTTTGTAGGTAATCCGTAGATTTGATCTAAATCAGCCCTTGAAGTGATCTTAATAACTTCGTCAGTCGGTCCCTGTTGAGCATAACCAGCTATAAATATATTAGTTCCCACATTTTGCGGGGCGATTAAGCTTAAATCGCGTTCGAAAATTTCGACACCGGGAGATAAAATGGATCTTTGCATATTACTTATTTAGTTTTGCCAAGCAACAAATTTAAATTTATAATAATAAACAATCGGTATCAACTCTCATTCAATATCTCAACATGCATCTGAGAGTATAAAAATGTAAATCCAGACTCTAACTCAACCCCCTCAGTTCCCTTTTGATCATACTCAATAGTATCTAAACTAGTTGGAAATGCTTTTACATATTTAAAATGAATTCTCTTCTTACCAAATTCATCAAGACCATATACCGATAAATCTGTCATATAATCATTGAAGTTAGCATCCTCTGGAGTTAAACCTCTTTGATTATATACGCCAGTTTTATGGTCATGTAATAAATTCAACCAAGACCATATAGTAAAATAGTTATTATACATAGAGTCCACATTGAATTTAATGTTAACTGGTGGCGGGGAATCTTTACTAAAAGACGAAATGTATAAAGTTGAACCTGCGAATCTATTTTCGACACCTTTAACAGCTACTTCTGGTATGATTGTCCCAAAAACAGAAAACTGAACACTGTCGGGAATAACAGTCTTATTATTTCTGTCATATTTTCTAGCTATTGGCTTTAAAATAGGGGGAAGGTCGAAAACAAGTATAAACTTATCTTGACGGGCTTTATTGAGAACTGATTGCTGAATGTTCATATAATTATTTATATTTTAAATATCGCGTATATATTATTGGTTTCGGGATTATCTATAGCAACGGGGGATAAACCATGAATAGACATTCTACTGGAATTCAGTTCTCCCTGTTTATAAAACAACCGATATGTATTTGGTTGACCGTAAAAAGCTATAAATTTAATATTTAAAGTTCTTAATTTTTTGATAAATGTGGATAATAATTCATTTGTTTTCATTCTATACTTCGGATCTACCGCTAATGTTGTTATAGTGAATATATTATCATGGTTTATTAAAGATAATGATTGGGTATCGAATATCTTCGAGTTACTAGACTTTTGAATACCATCAACATAATCCATCCCGCCACTATGCCCATATATCACTCCATTTATTTTTTGATCATTATCTTTGTCATATATTCCGAATAATTGTATGGGACTGCCAGCTTTCATATCCCACCATACATTATCTGCACATGGAATGCCTTCTGCATCTTCGAAAATGTCTTCATATTCCCATATGACATTCCCAACATCATATAATAATTTTTTAAATGATTCCGGGTTTCGTTTTATCATCTTCAACACATCAACTATTTCAGAAGATTCTGTTAATAATTTATAATATTTCGAAAAGGTGATCATTATTACTATTTAACTTTAAAACAGTCGGTTATATGAATCCCATTGACTATCATTGAATGTTCTACTCGGATCAACATGTGGCATACCACCACCTCCAAGTAATGTCCATCCATCCATTTGTAATTGGGTTATTTCATCTGATTGTTCTCCTATTCCTCCAAATACCATAGGTGCAAGTCTAGATTGTTCAATTCTCGCAACTTGTTCGTTGGTATATATGGATGTGGCACTCTCAAAATATTTTATACCGAAATCTAGAGGAGATATTTTCAAAGGCTTTCCACAATCATCAAATTCCTCAATAGTGAACCATCTTTCACATAAATCTTTATCTAATATCATTAATGCCCATATTAATGCCATAGTTCTATCATCATGTTTGCCCGATACTGCTCCCCAAGTATCATTCGGAAGTTTCACGAAATCTTTGAATAGTTCTTCTAGTGCTTGTTCATTACGCAATATGAGAGCACCCTTATCACTATAATAATAACGTGCATTTGCACATGCATAGTATTTGGTATTTCTTGATGAGATCATACCAAATAATTCCATGGTCTTTCTACCAGCTAATTTAGAACCCCAATTAACCATCTTACTATAACCGTAATCCATACCAAGTCTATCCGCAACTTGTCCACCTTGATTATTACGTTCAATACATACTAGTGGATTTCCCCAATGTTGTAGTATTTCGTATACCTTATTGGAAAACTCTGCTACTGGTATAGTATTATCGTGATATTCGGCAACTTCAATTATTTCTCGTAAATCAGTTATATCTAGTATCTTAATAACTGAATAGTCTCCCCCAACACCTTCAGCTACGTCAACCCCCGCAACATATATACGTTCTGGATCAGGATGTTCCCAAATTTGATACTTACCTTCCATTAATATTTCTATTGGTGGTCTGGTCTGCTTTTTGAGTTCTGTATATAAATTTTCATTTAGTGATGATGTTCCGGTGTTGAGGAAGTAGCACTCATATTCAACTTTCCACTTTTCTTCGGATGCAAGACCACTTTTAATTTTCTGCGCCCACTTTTCAGTTCTACCGGGAACATCATTCCATAATACTTTATCATATGCCCATCCATTACTTTTATCGACTGCCCCACTATATATTTGGTGGAATAGATTACCAGTTCCATTCGGAGTGGAACACATGAATACCTTACCATCTGGAATAGATGATACAATAGGGAATACAGATGCCCAAAATGGGTCCATCATGTGTTCTTCAATGAATGCTGCTTCGTCAATAACTAATATATTACAAGATTGACCACGGGCAGCGGTTCCAGTTGTAGTGGATATGGATATTCTTGATCC